>BNJU01003648.1_pt1 | contig 126880 bp, 128 predicted proteins | sample 8539281 | NCBI WGS metagenome assembly BNJU01 (sample SAMD00202456, study PRJDB9452) | human saliva metagenome | isolation source: human saliva | place: Japan | reverse complement strand
CCCTGCTGCTGGCCAACGTGGTCGAGACCGCGGAGCGCTCGCTCTGAGGGACGTCGCCGCTCGCCCGACCGGCCGATAATCTTGAGGTCATGACGGACGGGTCCCACGGCGCCCATCCCTCCCATCCTGACCAACCCACCCACCCGGCTGAGTCGGCAGGGCTCACGAAGTCCCCGGGCCGGGCCGACTCAGCCGGAGGTGTGTCCTCCGGGTGCACAGGGCCCTCCCGGCCCCAAGGCTCCCAAACCGCAGAAGACCGGCCTGCGGCGTCGGACCCTGATCCTCGGTGCGGCCGGCGCCGGTGCCCTCATCGTGGGCGGAGCCGTCCTGGTGCGATGCTCCACGGGGCGCCGGCCCGCCCCGTCACCGACCGCCACGGACTCGCCGGCCTCGGCCGCCTACCGCCCCGCCTACCACTACAGTCCCGCTGCGGGGAACCTCGCCGACCCCAACGGCCTGGTCCTCTACGAGGGCGAGTACCACCTCTTCCACCAGCAGGACGGTACCTGGGGCCACGCGATCAGCTCGGACATGGTGCACTGGAAGCGCCAGGAGACGGCCTTGGAGCACGACGCGCAGGGCCTGGCCATGTCCGGCAGCTGCGTCGTCGACGGCGCCAACACCTCCGGCCTGGTCAAGGGCGGCGGCATGGTGGCCGTCTACACCTCCACCGAGGGCGGTGAGGCCCAGTCCCTGGCCTACTCCAGCGACCGGGGCCGGACCTGGCAGCGCTTCTCCGGCAACCCCGTCATCCCCAACGACGGGCGCAAGGACTTCCGCGACCCCAAGGTCTTCTGGCACGAGGACTCCAAGGCCTGGGTCATGATCGTCTCCGCCGGTGACCACGTCTCCCTGCTGCGCTCCACCGACCTCAAGGCCTGGACCCACGCCAGTGACTTCGGCCAGGGCATCGGCTCGCACGCCGCCGTGTGGGAGTGCCCCGACCTCTTCCCTCTGACCGACTCCAGCGACGGCCGCACCCGCTGGGTCATGACCCTCTCCGTGGGCGCCAACGAGGAGACGGCCGGCTCCACCGCCCAGTACTTCATCGGCGACTTCGACGGCTCCGTCTTCTTCCCTGAGGACCGTGAGACCCGCTTCACCGATGCCGGCCAGGACTTCTACGCCGCCCAGAGCTTCGAGCACGTCGAGGGCCGTCGTGTGTGGATGGCCTGGCTGGGCAACTGGAACTATCCCTACTCGCTTCCCACCGGCGACTGGCGCGGCGAGATGAGCATCCCGCGCGAGCTGTCCCTGACCACCGTCGGCGGTAGGCGCACCCTCATCCAGAGGCCCGTCCCCGAGCTCGACGCCCTGCGCGGCGAGGCCACCGACCTCGCCGGTCTCAAGGCCACCGATACGGTGACGGACCTGGGCACGGGCCGCACGGTCGAGATCGATCTGACCCTGGACGTCTCCCAGGCCTCCGAGGCCTGGCTGGGCCTGGCCCGCGGAGAGGTTGACGGCAAGACCCAGGAGGTTCGCGTCGGCGTCAACGTCTCGACCGCCACCCTCTACCTCGACCGCACCGACGGAGGTCTCACGCAGGTCGACGGCAAGGACGAGGGGACCAGGACCGACTTCGCCCTGCGCCGCCAGGCGCGGTACCACCCCACCGGCTCCACGGTGCGTCTGCACCTCTACCTGGACCGCTCCAGCCTCGAGGTCTTCGTCGACGACGGCGCCACCGTCGGCAGCCTCCTGGTCTTCACCGCCCCCTCCTGCCAGGAGATCGTCCTGGGCGCCAAGGGCACGGCCACCATCACCTCCGGCAGCCTCACCCCGCTGTCGGCCGCCCTGTAGGAGCGCCGCCGGGCGGTCCGACGACGATGAGGCGGGGCCGCCGGAACAGCTGTTCCGGCGGCCCCGCCATCACTCAGGGCGCTGCCGGGCAACGTGGTGCCCTGCCCATGGCCCTACTTCAGGGGCGGCTACTTCAGGCGCTGCGGGCGGGTGTCACCGCCGTTGGTGCGGGCCCGGTCCGCGGGGATGTCCGCGAAGCCTCCCAACCCGTTGGTGCCGTAGGTGCGGTCCACCGAGGTGGTGTCCCCGGAGATGTTGAGTTTCACCGTCGGGGACAACGAGCCCCCACGCACCGGGTTGCCATCCTTGTTGCCGCCGATGGAGTCGATGAAGGACTCCACCAGGCCGCCGGGCATGACGTAGTGCGAGTAGGACTGGAAGGTGTAGGGACTCTGGTTGAAGTCCGGCGAGTAGGGCTTCCCCGGGTTGAAGTTGAGGTTGATGGGGTTGCCCAGCGCGATACCCGTGTTCTGGTTGAGCGGTTTGTAGTCCGATCGCAGCCCGTCACCCACGAACCCGTAGACGCCCTCAGGGCCCTGGAGACCGTCGGCGTAGGTCTCCCGGTGCGAGATCGTGAACAGGTAGTACTTGCCGTCCTGGAAGTAGATCTGTGGCCGCTCGGTCTGGTCATTGACGCAGTTACCGCTCAGCAGCGGCGGCAGGTACTCCCACTCGGTCATCGCCTTGTTCTTGGCCCGGGCCAGACCCACGTTGGCCAGCTGGTAGTAGCCGCCGCGCTGGTTGACCGCCTCGACCGTCTCGGCCTTGGGGTCGCCCTTCTCGTATCCAAGGTCCTCCTCGGTGCAGGTGGCCAGGGTGGTGTTCTGACCGGCCTTGGCCGCGGCGTCGACGTACTGCTGCTCACGAACGAAGGCCGAGTTGCCCTCGAAGACCATGTACTCGGTGGGGTCCGAGGGGTTGTTCTGGTCGCGGAAGGTGAAGGGGTCACGGAAGTTCACGCCCGGGTTCTGCTCGCGGGTCTGGTAGTACTTGCCGTCCGGGACGAGAAGCTGGTGCTGGGTGCGGAAACCGGTGAGCCACACGCCGTTCTCGTCGGCGTAGATGCGTCCCTCGGACTGCACGATCCGCGGGTCGTAGGGGCTTGGAGGTGGCGTTGTTATCTACCCTGAGCTGCCGTCGTTGTTCCCGCTGCCGCCGGTGGTGCTGTTGTAGAAGGCCACCGAGGTGTAGAACATGCGGATCTTGTTGCCCTCCATGAGGCGGGCCGAACCGGACCACTCGGTCTGGGCCGTGAAGCTCTGGTCCTCGAAGATCGAGGCCGGAGGCGCCGTCGGGAAAGACGTGCCCACCGTAGATCCAGCCGCCGTTGGAGCTGCCCGCGCCGTCGGCCGAGGAGGTCTGCGTGCCGGCCTTGCGGTAGAAGCCCAGACGCGCGTGGGTGTGGCGGTCGTCGAAGGTGTAACCGGCGTGCCGGTCGGCCACCAGGGAGAAGGCGATCTCCCAGCCGTTGTAGGGAGATCTGGTGGGCGGCCTCATCGGTCAGCGTCCAGGTGTCCCACACCCACACGTCCTCGCTCGTGGCCGGGAATCCGTTGGAGATCTCCGGCATCGTGAGCTGCTCGGGCATCGAGTTGGTGCCCGACGGCGCCTTGGGGTTGGAGACCCGCTGGATCTGCATGGCGTCGGCGCGGGTCCACTTGGCGGTGTAGTTCTCCTCGACCCCGTGCGCCGCACCGGTGTGCTTGGTGGCGTTGGCCCAGCCGGGGTTGTCGGCCTTGAAGCCGTTGGCGTCCTGGGCGGCGGCTCCACCAGCGGCCTGCTGGTCGGCCTGACCCGCCTGCCCCTGATCCGTGGGGGTCTGGGTCGCCTGCCCCTGATCGGCAGGGGACTGGTCGTTCTTCTGGGTCTGCTCCCGCCTCGGGCGAGGCCTCGGCAGTGGCGGAGGAGCTGGGGGTGGGGAGGGGTCTCATCGGCGAGCGCGGTGGTCCCGGTCCCGGCCACCAGGAGTCCGAGCGCCAGTGCCGCGGCCAGTCGTCTGCGACGGGCTCGGAACGAAATGTGTGTCACGGTCATTGTCCGTACTGTCCTTACTCATGAGGGATGAGGGTGTCAGTGCGCCGTGAGCCGATGTTCTTGATCTCCCACCCCTACCTTAGGGGAACCTGGAGATGAGGGACAGGGCTTTCGGCCGGGTGTGCAATTCCAGTCGTCTCCTACCAAAGACGTACACCCTGCACTCTCAGGGTTTATTGAGGTTTTCAGTCAATTTAGTGACATACCCCACGTGACGGTATGTTACTGGCCGGTTAGTCTTGAGCGCGTTCTCCGTGAGCTGTCTGGTCTCCCAGCCTGTCGGTTCAGGTGGTCGTCCGCTGCTGGGCGGCCCCGTGTCTAACGGAGATCCTGTGAGTACTCTTCCCATCCGTCTGCGACGGTTAACCGCACCAACAACCGCTTTCCTGGCCGTGCTCGCCTTGAGCGCCACCGGCTCGGCGGTGGCCGCTCCTGCGCCGAGCACGGCGGGGCAGTCCACCACCTCCCTGCGTAACACCTCCACGGTGAGCGCCCAGTCCCTGGCTCAGATGGTCGCCGGCCCGAAGGCGACCGTGACCAACGCGACCGTCTCCGGCAAGGACGTCCAGATCGGCACCGTCAAGGGGCTGCCGGGCGACGGCAACGCCATCACCGAGGGCGTCGCCCTGTCCACCGGGTCCCTCATCGACCCCGATCCCACCGCCGACTCCGACACCGACATCACCCGCTCCGCGGTCCTGGGGCCCAACGACGCCCTCGACACCACCGGTGACTTCGGCACCGTTGAGGACCCTGCGGGTCTGGGCAAGGTGGCCGGCACCGATGTCTACGACGAGGCCGTCCTGGAGTTCGACGTCACCGCCACCAGCTCCAACATCGTCCTCTACTACAGCCTCGGCTCCGAGGAGTACGCCGGCGCCACCGAGGGGACTCCGGCCTCCTGGCAGTCCCGCGGCTACAAGGACCCGCTGAGCATCCAGGTCAACGGCACCGAGTGCGCCCACGTTCCCGGCACCCAGACGGCCGTGAGTGCGGCCACCATCAACGAGTCCTCGAACGCCGGCTACTACACGGCCAATGTCTCGGGCCATACGCCGGGACAGATCCCGGTCGAGTTCAATGGCTACACCTCGGCCCTGCCGTGCCAGGCCGCCGTCACCCAGGGGAAGACGGTCCACGTGCGCGTCGCCATCGCTGATGCCCAGGACGGTCAGCTCGACTCCACAGTCCTTCTGCGCACCCAGGGGCTGGGGTTCACCGACAAGCCGATCACCGAGCCCCTGCACCGCCAAGGCCGGCACCTGTGACATCCCCGGAACCAACAACGGTTCCAACGGGGCGAACAACAGCAAGGGCTCGACCACTCCACCCGGCCAGGGCAAGCCGGGCGTCACCGACTACAGCGCCGCCTCGCCCACGACGGGAGCCAAGACCACCGTGGCCGGTCTGCCCCTGACCGGAACCCAGGCGCTCTTCCTGGGCGTCGTCGCCCTGCTGCTCCTGGCCGGCGGTGGTGTGGCGCTCATGCTGCGCCGTCGTCGCCTGGCCGGTTCTGAGGCCGACTGACAGTGAGGCTCTGGCCCACAGACGGCTGACGGGGCGGATGAAGCTCTCTTCTTCCGCCCCGTCAGTCTGTGTCTGCGGCTCACCGCTGGTGGATGCTCAGTCCTCCTCCCGCCTGGAGGCTCGGCGCGCCGCCGCCTCCTTGGCCAGCATCGCGCAGCCCAGGACGCACAGAGGCATGGAGCTCAGCCACAGTGCCGTGGCGAAACGGGACAGAACCGGCGCCTGAGCCAGGGCGGGGAAGATGGCGGCGAGAACGACGAACATCATCCAGAAAGCGATTCGGCGCCCGCTGTGCGAATCCGAGTCGTTGTTGTCACTCATGGCCTGCTCCTCTTCATCCGGTGATCTCGAACCGGCGGTCCTCAAGACAGCCGGCGCGCAGGTCGGTGACGGTGATGGTGCGCACCGAGGCCCACCGCGGGCCGCGTCTCAGCCACGATATCAGCCGGGCCACGGCGTCCGACTCGCCCTGGGCCATGACCTCGACATCGCCGTCGGGCAGGTTGCGGACCTGTCCCACCACGCCCAGCTCCTGGGCCGCGTAGGCGCAGTGGTAACGGAAACCCACTCCCTGGACGGTCCCGTGGACCAGGACGTGAACGGTTCGTGTGCGCGTGCCGGCCTCGCTCATGACTCTATGGTCTCAGGCGTAGTGCCAAGCGGGAACCGGCAGGTTGGCTGCAGGGCCGGTTCAGCCTCGACCGCTAGTCTTGCCGCCATGCGTATCGCCACCGTCAACGTCAACGGCATTCGTGCTGCCGCCCGTAAAGGCATGGGGGACTGGCTCGCCGCCTCCGCCCCCGACATCCTCCTGCTTCAGGAGGTCCGCGCCGACGAGCAGATCGCGGTCGACCTCCTGCCCGGCTATCAGGCCGCCATCTGGCCCTGCCGTATCAAGGGGCGCGCCGGTGTGGGCGTCGCTGTGCGCGATGGCGGACCTGCCACCCTCGGGGAGCTGCGCTACGGTGTGGCAGCGCCTGGTACCGAGGAGCCCGACGTCGACTCCGGCCGGTGGCTCGAGGCCGATCTGACGGTGACCGGGCTCGAGGGTGTCGAGCAGCTGACCGTCATCTCCGCCTACCTCCACTCCGGCCAGCTCGGAACCGAGAAGATGGACCAGAAGTACGCCCACCTCGAGCTCGTCGACGCCCGCATGGCCGACCTGCTGGCCGCCGCCCGCGACGACGGGCCCCAGGTCCTCATGGCCGGGGACCTCAACGTGGTGCGCTCCGAGCGCGACATCAAGAACTGGAAGCCCAACCACAACAAGATCGCCGGTGTCATGGATGAGGAGATCGCCCATCTGGAGGGCTGGTTCTCCGACGGCTGGGTGGATGTCTCGCGCCACCTCGTGGGGAGATGAGGAGCAGGGGCCCTACACATGGTGGTCCCAGCGCGGCAAGGCCTTCGACAACAACGCCGGCTGGAGGATCGACTACCAGGTCATCACTCCCGCCCTGGCCGAGCGGGCCCGCAGTGTGGCCGTGGACCGGGCGCCGGACTACGCCTCGCGCTGGTCCGACCACGCCCCGCTCGTCGTCGAGTACCTCTGAGTACAGCTGACGCCTCGGAGAACAGACGTCGGGGCCGGGCACATCAAGGTGCCCGGCCCCGACGGCGCATCAGTAGCGGATCGCGTCGATCGGCCGGATGCGGGTGGCCACGATCGCCGGGATGATGCCCGCCAGCGCGCCCACGGCGGTGGCGGCGACAAGGCCGATGATGGCTGCCACCATGGGGAAGGGCGGGGTCGTTTCCACCGGGATGCCCAGGAAGGAGCTCAGCGGCATGAAGCGCATCCCCATGATCGCGATCCCGATGCCGACGACGCCGGCGACCACGGTGGCCACCACCGACTCCAGCATGATGGAGAAGAAGATGCGTCGGCTCGTCGCCCCGAAGGAGCGCCGCACCCCGATCTCGTGGATGCGCTGACGCACGGTCACCAGGGAGATGTTGACCAGGCTCAGGGCTCCCAGAAGCATGACGAACACACCGGCGGCCGTGACCACCTGGGTGAAGGTGTTCGCGCTGGAGCTCATGCTGCCGCCCTGGAGGTTGTCCTCGGTCTGGGTCGAGCCCTGGCCGAAGCGCGCGTCCAGGTCCTTCTTGGCCAGGCTGGCCACCTCCTTGGCACCGCTCTTGCCGGCCCAGACCTCCAGTGTGGGGGCGGGGCGGGTGGCGTCCTTGGGCAGCCAGCTCTCGTAGGGCGTGTTGAGAGCGAAGGCGGTCACGGGCTGTGTGCACGGCAGGCCCGCGTCCCGCTCGGGGTCGCCGCTGCAGCCGATGAGGGAGAGGTCCTCCGCCTCGAGCACACCGACGATCGTGAAGGAGGTCTGCACGGGGGAGAAGGAGGTGATGGTGATCGGCCCGGTGAACTGCTGGATCCCCATCGCGTCGAGGAACCCCTGGGTGACGACCAGGCTCGGGGAGAGATCGTCCTCGTCCTGCGCGGTGAACCAGCGCCCCTGGGAGATGCTCTTGTGATGCAGGAGCCCGTAGCTCAGGCTCACGGTCTGGGTGGGGACGCTCCGGGCGCCGTCGGGGAAGGAGAAACGGACGTTGGAGGTGTAGGTCGTCGCCCAGGACTTGACGTCGTAGCGCTCGACGAAGCTGCTCATCGCCCCCGAGATCCTCGCTGCGGTCGCAGCACTGGTCGTGGTGCTCGTGCCCGAGCCGTCTGCGCTGCTACTACCCCCGCCACTGCTCCCGCCACTGCCCCCACTGCTGCCGGCTCCGTTGCTGCCGGTGCTCTCGTCTGCGCTCGCCTCGGGTGCGTCGTCGGCCTGGAGGGCCTGGTCCAGGCCCTTGCCGGTGGGACTGACGTTGATCGTCACCGTGCCTTGGCGACCGGTGTACTTCTCGCCCACCTTGTTGATGGCGTCGACGGAGACCTGCCCCAGGGCGATGACGAAGGTCATGGCCGCCACTGCCGCCGCCACGCCCACCAGTGACAGCAGGACCCTCAGCTTGCCGATGCGCAGCTGAGCCCAGGCCTCGACGATGGCGCCGAAGAATCCGGTGAGAATGCCGTTCATGAGGCTCCTTCGTGACTGGTGGGGACGGTCGGGTAGGGGGAGGTCGGAGGAGTGGCGACCTCACCGAACTCCTCCAGGCTGCCGACTTGACGGCGCGTGACGGAGATCGGGGTGAGGGTGCCGTGATCGAGTCGGTACTGCGTGTGGGCGCGGCCGGCCACGGCCAGGTCGTGAGTGATGATGATGAGGGCGGCGCCGTTCTCGGCGCACTGGCGCTCCAGGAGCGTCATGACCGAGTTGCCGGTGTCGACATCGAGGGCGCCGGTAGGCTCGTCGGCCAGGATGACGCTGGGACGGCGGGACAGTGCCCTCGCGATGGCCACCCGCTGCTGCTCGCCTCCCGAGAGACGTGCGATGGGTGATCCCACCTTGTCTCCCAGACCTACGGCCTCCAACAGCTCCGCGGCCCGTGCGCTACGGGTCCAGAAGGCCTTGCCGGTGTCGTACAGGAGCGGAGCGGCCACGTTCTCGGTGGTGCTCAGTCCCGAGATGAGATTGAAGGACTGGAAGACGAAGCCGAAGGTCCTGCCCCCGCAGGTGGGCGCGGCGGCTCTCCCCGAGCCGGGAGGTGTCGGTGCCGGACAGCGTGTAGTGCCCGACGTCGGTCTGTCGATGAGGCCCAGGATGTTGAGCAGGGTGGACTTTCCCGGTTCCCGAGCGTCCCACGATGGCCACGTGCTCGCCGGGGGAGACGCTCAGGTTGACTCCCGTGAGGATCTGCAGGGGCTCGGGTCGGGAACGGTGAAGGTGCGGGTGATCTCCCGCAGCTCCAGCAGCCCGCTCACAGGATTTCCTTACCGTCGGCGTCGTAGCAGGCGGGTTGTCCGGCTCGCAGGTGTCCGGGTGTGCCGGTGCGGCGCGTGTCCTTGTTGGGGCACGAACTGGAGGACCTCCTGGTCCGCCTTGAGGCCGGCGGTCACCTGGATGTTCGTACCGTCCGTGATTCCCAGGGTCACGGCGGTCTTGACCGCCTTCGAGGTGTCTCCCGGACTCGAGGGACCAGCCACACGAAGCCCGAGCCGACCTTGCCCTCCACGGCGGTGACCGGGAACCAGCAGGGGTGTCGGAGGCACTACCCGCGTCGACGCTGATGGTGGCCGGGCATGCCGGCGAAGACCTTCTGGTCGCCGGGGAACCGAGCAGCGCATCTCCACGCTGGTGCCGTCACCGGAGGTGGTCGTCGTCGAGCCGTCCCCGCCGGTGGTCGTCGAGCTGGTGGACTTGGTTCCGACCTTGAGGTTGTTGCACTGGAAGGGGGCCGGGCCTCCCTCGAGCGTCAGGGTCGCGGCGGTGGGGGCGTTGGTGAGCCGGTACTGCTGAGCGGCGCTGACGGTGCCGGTGGCCGAGTAGGTCGAGGGCGTGATCGTGGCCACGACCACGCCGACGCCGGTCTCCTGCTGCTTGATGACCTTGGGTGTCACCGTGCCGCTGACAGGCGCGTAGATCGTGGACCAGGTGACCTTGTCCGCGACCGGTGTCTGGGTGACGTTGCCCTCCCCGTCCGTGCTCGTCGTCGGGTTCTGGGTCTCGGTGTGCTTGATGTAGAGCAGAGGATCGCCGGCGCTGACCTGAGCGTCCTTCTCCACAGCCACCGAGTCCACCACGCCGGCCAGGTCGGCCTGGACCTCGACAGTGGCGTCCTGGACGATACGGCCCTTGACGTCGATCTTGTTGGCGATATTGCCCTTGGCGACAGTGACGGTGTTGACATTGGCGGCGTAGCCGGGGGAGATGTCGGCGGTCGCGCTGTCGTTCTGCGAGGGGAAGAAGGCGATCTTGACCAGGGCGATGGCGACGATCACCGCGATGAGGGCCTTGAGGGCAGGCCAGACGAAGCGCTTCACGGCGTCCTCCATGATGACAACGGGATCGGAACCGGGGAGGGAGCCCGCGTTCCTGATTAATACGGGCAGAGACTACGGCAGGGACACTCATCTGACCTCATCCTGAAGGAGGAATGCTGAAAGCCCTCTCCAACCGAGGTTGGAGAGGGCTGAGCACCGTGAGCTACGCGGGCTGGCCGGCGGTGCTGCGCGGCTCAGGGAAGTCGACCGGCCGGGGCGGCGGGAACCGCGTCCAGGAAGGCCGGCGGGTTGAAGCCCTCGCGCTCGTAGGCCTGTGCCACGGCAGCGGCCACGTCGTGGACGGTCTTGGCATCCACCAGGGCGATCGCCGAGCCCCCGAACCCGCCACCGGTCATGCGCGCTCCATGGGCGCCGGCGGCGCGGGCGGCCTCCACGGCCACGTCCAGCTCGGGGCAGGTGCACTCGTAGTCCACGCGCAGCGACTCGTGCGAGGCGTCCATGAGCCTGCCCGCCTCGGCGAGCTTCTCGCCGCGCAGAGGGCGTCCGTCCTGCAGGAGGTCGACCAACCGGCGGGTGCGGTCGATCTCGGTGACCACGTGCCGGGTGCGCTTGATCAGCTCGTCGGCGTCGTCGGTGCTGGAGAGCCGCTCCAGGGCCTGAGGCAGATCCTCGATCGCGATGTCCGCCAGGAGCTCGACGCCCAGGATCTGGGCGGCGCGCTCGCAGGCCGCTCGTCTGGCACCGTACTGACCGTCATCCAGGGAGTGCTTGGCCTTGGTGTCGATGACCAGCAGGGCCAGGTCCTCGGCGGCCAGGTCGAAGGGTACGTGGGCCACCGAGCCGTCGCGGCAGTCCAGCTCCAGGGCGTGACCCTCGCGGCAGCGCAGGGAGGCCGACTGGTCCATGCCGCCGGTGGGGGCTCCGGCCATCTCGTTCTCCGTGCGCACGCAGTTGGTCACCAGGCGGGCGCGTCCGGCGTCGTCGGGCTCCTCAGGCGTTCCGGCCAGCCCCAGGCCCGCGACCTCGTCGATGGCGACGGCCGCCGAGCACTCCAGGGCCGCCGAGGAGGACAGGCCGCCTCCCAGGGGCACGCAGGAGACGAGGGCGGCGTCGAAGCCGGGCAGGTCCTCGAACCCGTCACGCTCCAGGGCCCAGGCGACGCCGGCGATGTAGGCCGCCCAGTGCGCCACCTCGCCGGGAGTGCCCTTGGGGCCGATCGTGTCGAGGTCATGACGTCGACCTTCTCCCTGGTCTGGGGGGAGACCAGACGCACGGTGCGGTCGTCGCGGCGTCGCAGTGCCAGGTGCGCCCGGTGGGGCAGGGCGATCGGCAGGGCCAGGCCGCCGTTGTAGTCGGTGTGCTCCCCGATGATGTTGACGCGCCCGGGTGCGTACCAGACGCCGTCGGGCTCGGCCTCGAAGACCTCGCGGAACAGGGCGGTCGCGGCCTCGGCGCCCTCCTTCGGGCTCATGGCGGGGGCGAAGACGGGAGCATCGTTGGTCATCATGGTCTCCTGAGGTTGGTTGTTCTGATGTGCTCAGTCAGTGGGCGGGCGGTTGGCGGGACGCGAGTGAGGCTGAGGGAACGGTCGGGGTCAGGCTGCGACCGTCAGGCGGGTGCCGGTCTGCTGAAGGGAGCTGATGGTGTCGGTGTCGGGCTCGGCATCGGTGACCAGGACCCCGATGTCCCGGGTGGGGCAGAAGGACCGCAGACCCAGGACCCCCACTTGGTGGAGTCCAGTGTGGCCACCACCGTGCGGCCTGCGGCGACGAGCGCCTGGTTGGCGGAGGCCTCCAAGAGGTTGGGCGTCATGAGCCCGGCCTCCGGGGTGAAGCCGTGGGCGCCCAGGAAGACCCACTCCACGCGCATCGTGCGCAGCGCGTCGACGGCCACCGGCCCCACCAGGGCGTTTGACGGCGTGCGCTCGCCCCCGGTGACCACCACGGTCGGGGCGTCACGGTTCTCGGAGCGGGCGGTGTCGGCGGCGTCGAAGAGCACCTGTGCGGCCGGCAGCGAGTTCGTGATGACGGTCAGGGTCGGGAAGTGCTCCAGCTCGGTCAGGGCCTGGGCGAGCGCCAGGGTGGTGGTCCCGGCCGACAGCGCCAAGGAGTCCCCGGGGCGCACCATGGCGGCCGCGGCCTGGCCGATGCGGCGCTTGGCGTCCAGGTTGAGGGTGGATTTTGCGGTGAAACGGGGCTCGATGGTGGTGGGGCCGGCCGCCACCGCGCCGCCGTGAACGCGCTCGACCAGCCCCTGGGCGACGAGCTCGGTGATATCACGGCGCACGGTCATCTCCGAGATCCCCAGCTCCTCGACGACGTCGGCCACGCGGATGCCGCCCGTGGCCGCGACCCGCTCCAGAATGTGTTCCTGGCGCTGTCGGGCCAGCATCGGTGCCGGACGCGATGATCCGGCGGTGGAGGAGGCGGAGAGACCGGATTGCATGAGGCCAGTTTGCCAGACCTTGACGGCGAAAACACCATCTCCGCACGTTCTCGCACAGAGTCGCACAGAGGAATTGGTGGTAGTTCACATTTCAGCCATTCGGTCGGTCATGGCACACTTATCCCGCTCGTGCGGCACTCCCGGCTGGGATGTAGGGGGTGTGGCGCGGTAGTGTGTTCAGGTCACCTTCAGGACATCTGCTCGTCCTGACGCCCGACCCCGCATCAACCAGATCAGCCAATCGTCCCGTAGGAGCTCAGGAGCCATGCAGATCCCCGCACCAGACGCGCACCAGTGCGTGATCGGTGTGGCCATCGCCCTGCCCTCCCACTACGCCGCCCAGGTGCGGGCGGTGCGGGAGGCCGCTGGAGATCCTCTGGCCGAGGTCGTTCCGCCCCACATCACCCTGCTGCCGCCGACCGCCGTCGACGTCGACTCGCTCGATGAGGTCATGCGGCACCTGCGCAACGTGGCTGCGGGGACTCAGCCCTTCGACGTGCGTCTTGACGAGGTCGGCACCTTCCGCCCCGTCAGTCCGGTGGTCTACCTCAGTCTGCGCAGCGGTGCCAAGGAGTGCGACAGCCTTCAGGCCCGGGTCCGCGACCGCCGCGGCCCTCTGGCCCGCTCGCTCAGCTTCCCCTTTCACCCGCACGTGACCCTGGCCCATGAGGTGGCCGATGAGGGGCTCGACGTCGCAGCGAGGCAGGGTGCGGGGCTGGTCATGGACTTCACCGTCACCAAGCTCCATCTCTACCGCCACCTCACTCGGTCCGGCTGCGATGAGTATCCCGGCTCGGGGGGCTGGGAGGTGGTGGCCGCCTTCGCCTTCGGCGGTTCGCTCGCATCCGGTGCTGCTGACGTCTCCGTTGAGGGGACGGCGCCGGTAGCGCCGGCGACTCCGACGACTCCCGTGGTCTCGGTGTGATCGAGCGCGTCAAGGCCTTTCTGGCGGCCGGGCGGCGAACGAGGATCGGACGAGCCCTGGTCCGTTACGGCACGGCACGCGGTGCGCTCATGGCCGGTGGGATCGCTTACACGGCCATGTTCTCGGTCTTCGCGGTGCTGGTCATCGGCGTGAACCTGCTCATGGTGGTGCTCGGCAATCACCCCACTATCCGCGCGGCCGTTGTCGACTCGATCAACTCCATGCTGCCCGGCGTCATCGACGCCGGTAACGGTCGGGGGCTGGTGTCGGTGAACCAGCTGACGCTCACCTCCGCGCTCAATCTGGGCTCCGTGGTGGCGGCGGGAGCGCTCATCTACTCGGTCATCAGCCTCATGGGCACCCTCAAGATCGCACTACGTGCCATGTTCGGCCTGGTCAACCCCGCGATGAGGCCGGTGGTCGGGCAGCTGGCGAATATCGCCGGCTTCCTCGTCATCGTGGCCGGGGTGCTGGTGACCGCCGTTGCCTCGGTGGTGACGACGACGTTGTCGGGCAGCGTCGGACGGGCCCTGGGGCTGCCGGAGTCGCTGACCGGGACCGGGGTCTGGCTGACGACGCTCCTGATCTCCTTCCTCATCGACACCGGTGTCCTGTCGCTCCTCATCACCATCTGCGGGATCCGCCCGCCCCGACGCGATCTGGTGCTGGGGTGCATGCTGGGCGCCTTCGCGCTCGGCGTGCTGCGCCAGGTGGGAACCGGCGCGGTCGGTTCGGTGACGCGTAACCCGCTGCTCGCCTCCTTCGCGGCCATCGCCGTCCTCATCCTGTGGCTGCACCTGACCAGCCGTATCGTGCTGCTCATGGCGGCCTGGATGGCCAACCCGCCGCTGCCCCGCGACGTCGACCACCCCGACGAGGTCCACGCCCACGAGCGCCCCAACTACGTGACGCTCTCCGTGCCCGAGACCCTGACCTGGCCCCGCCAGTCCATCACCGGCAGCCTCGAGGCCGACCCGACGGCGCACCCCGACTACGTCCCTCCGGTGGCGATCCCGTGAGGAGTTGACTGGGTTTCTTCGTGGGTGGAGATGGTTACGGCAGCCTGGCGAGCTGGCGCAGAACTGTATTGACGCGCCCCGAGATACGGGGCATCGAGCATGAACAGAGCGTCGTCTAGTTGTTGTCGGTTTGGATGTCCCTGCCAGTACTCCAGCTGTTTCTGCACGATAGGGAGGACGGGTAGGGTTGGAGTCGGCTACGAGCGTGAAGAAGTCATCAGGGGTAATGATCTCGTATACTTTCATTGTCTGGGCTCGAGTGAAATCGGAAGGGCGGTCCTGCGTGAGGATAAAGTCCGCGTTCTGAGAGGTGGCTGCCGCATGTGCGTGGTAGTCGTTTTTATCGGTACCTGAAAAGTCTAGCCCGCCTGGAAAGTCGCTCGCGACGCTGTCCATGCATTCCTTCATGAGTTCAAGACGCCTGGATATCCTTATTCCTGGGGCGCGAGGATTGTTTCTGCGCATGTTGTAAAGCACTTCACTGAAAACGTCTTGAGTGCTGATGAGCTGGAACATCCCTGGATTCTCTTCGCGCAGAAAGAAAAGCCAGTCCATGAGGGTTTTGCTGAAGAGGATATTTGCGTCCACAAATACTTTCTGCTTCTTCAGTGAGGATTTGAGAGTGTCAATCTGGATGGGCACGGTGGATGTTTCAGTCGTTGAAGAACTCGAAGTCGCCTTCGGCGTCGAGGGTCGCAGCTCCTCGAACCTCTTGCGACGCTCGGACTCTCGCTGACTCGCGCAGCTTCATGACTTCTGTGAGGTGGAAGCGTGTGTGCACCTACTTTAAAGGAATCGATCTTGCCTTCGCGGCTCCACCGCAGAAGGGTGGGGCGTGAGACGCCCAGGAGGTTGGCTGCGACTGTGCTCGTCAGCTCTTCCGGCATCTGTCCGATACTGACGGAGCCGCCCTCGCCGATGATTCTCAGGGTGTGGAAGAGCATGTCTTGCAGTGATGAGGGAAGGGGGGTGTCGTGTCCGTCTGCGGATCGCAGGATGAAGGTGGCTTCGCGTCGGGTCGACGCGACTCGTGCGTCATGTGCGGTCCGTGAGGGATGGTGATCCGCTCGGTGGTGCGTGCAGGGAGTGGTGACCGTCATCGCCTGCTCCTTTCGTGGCATGCGGTCCTCTCTGGGCGTCTACAACGTAACACATGTTCACTTATATGTGAAAGTAGTGCGGTGGGGGGTGCTGATGGTTGTCAGAAGAGCGGCCTGGTTCTGCTGGAGCCCGAAGTGTCAACTGGGGCGATAGCCTGTGCCCGGTGACTGACACTCCTGGTAACCCCTGGCGAGCTCCACTCGGGTCGCGCATCCCAGCGGCTCGAGGTCCCTGCCGCCGGCTCGGCGCCGGCCATTCACGCCATCATCCCCGCCGGCGGCTCGGGCACCCGGCTGTGGCCGCTCAGCCGGCGCCACCGCCCCAAGTTCCTCCTCGACCTCACCGGGGCCGGCCGCAGCCTCCTGCAGGACACCGTTGAGCGCCTCGCGCCGGTGACCGCGACGACGACGATCGTCACCGGCGTCGCCCACATCGCCGCCGTGGCCGACCAGCTTCCGGGTGTCCCGCGCGACAACCTCCTGGCCGAGCCCTCCCCACGTGACTCCATGGCGGCCATCGGTCTGGCCGCCGCCGTCATCGCTCACCGCCACGGGCGAGGCGCCGTCGTCGGCTCCTTCGCCGCCGACCACACGGTGGCCGACCGGGCCGCCTTCGAGAACGCCGTGCGCCAGGCCGCCCTCCTGGCCGAGCAGGGCTGGGTGGTCACCATCGGGATCGAGGCCACCGGCCCCTCGACCGCCTTCGGCTACATCCACGCCGGAGACCCTACCGACGTGCCCGGCGCCCCCGACGGGCGCCAGGTCCTGGGCTTCACCGAGAAGCCCGACGCCGTCACCGCCGCCGCCTACCTGGCCACCGGCGACTATCGCTGGAACGCAGGAATGTTCGTGGTCCGCGCCGGCGTCCTCCTGGACCACCTGGCCGCGCTCAGACCGCAGCTGGCCGCCGGCATCGAGGCCATCGCCGCAGCCTGGGACACTCCCGAGCGGGAGGAGGTTCTGGCCGAGCGCTGGCCGGCCCTGGAGAAGATCGCCATCGACCACGCCATCGCCGAGCCGGTGGCCGCCTCCGGGGGCGTGGCCACCGTCCCGGTCTCCATGGGCTGGAACGACGTCGGCGGCTTCGACGCCCTGACCGAGCTCGTCGCTCCCCGCACTGAGGGGCCGGCAGCCGGCGCCGGCGTGCTCGACGGTGTCGACAGTACTGACGGCTCAGCCTCAGATGAGGCCCCGGCCGAGGTTCGGGTGGCTGGATCCGACGGTGCCCTCGTAGCCTCCACGTCCGGGCGCACGGTGGTGCTGCTGGGTGTGCCGGGCGTCGTCGTCGTCGATACCCCTGACGCCCTCCTGGTCACCACGCCCGAGCACGCCCAGGACGTTAAGGGTGTCGTCGACGCCCTGAAGGAGGACGGACGCGAGGACCTGCTCTAGCGGCACCACTGGACCGCGAGTTGTCTTGTCTCCTCGACTTCTGAGACATGCTCACGCGCTCGCGATTCCGGGATGGGGCTGGTTGCCCCGAAGGTGATGGTGGGGCGCTGAGCATCGACTCAGCGGGGCTCTGGCGGCAGCTGACGCCTCACCCCGGGTCCGGCTCACTGGCCCTCGGCGCGCCTGCTCCGGGGCCCAGGAGGTCGTGGTCCGACGTCGGCTCGGGCCCGGGCCTGCTCAGGCCGCCCTACTCACGAGGGTCAGGGATCTACTGGCCATGGGTTGTGCGTACTGCACGAGCCCCCGCACCTCGGGAGTACCCCCGATCCCTCCTCCAGTAGCACCCGGGCCCTCGTGCATGTGCCCAGCCGAGACGAGCGCCGGGACGCCACCCGAGCTGCTGCGAGGCAGCCTCGCCCGGTCGCCCCTGTCGTGTCGAGATGCGACATCGGCTTTCAAAGCGAGGCACACCTCCGGACCATGATGCGGTAGCTGCTGGACCGCCGGCACCCTGAGGGGCCCCGGTGCCGGAAGAAGAGTTCTCCGGCGCCGGGCCCCTCGTCGAAACCGAGACGATCACGAGCCGACCCTGGTGGATCAAACGGTGTGAGAATGACACGCTTTCGCATATCCTTGACGCCCAATGTGTTGTCCGTCGCACGCGAGAGCCACGGAGGTTTCCATGAAGAAGACCTGTTCCGCGATGACGCTTGGCGCGGTCCTGGCCCTGGGCCTGGCCGCCTGCGGAACGCCACCGGCGCAGCGGCCCACGCGCAACCTCGAGGGCGCCAAGGACTTCACCGCCTGCATGCTCTCCGATGAGGGCGGCTTCGATGACCACTCCTTCAACGAGTCGGGCAAGAAGGGCCTGGACCGGGCCGGCAAGGAGCTCGGGGTCAAGACCGTCGCCGTGCAGTCGGAGAGCTCGGCCGACTACGCCACCAACATCTATGCGCTCATTCAGCAGAACTGCAAGCTCGTCATCGGCGTCGGCTTCAACATCGCCGCCGACCTGACTGAGTCGGCCAAGGCCAACCCCGACATCCAGTTCGCCCTCATCGACGCCTCCTTCATCGGAGCCGACGGGAAGCCGGCCACCCTGCCCAACGCCAAGCCGCTGCTGTTCAAGACGGCCGAGGCCGCATATCTGGCCGGATACGCCGCCGCCGGCACCTCCCAGACCGGGGTCGTGGGCACCTACGGCGGCAAGCCCCTGCCCACCGTCCAGATCTTCATGGACGGCTTCGCCAGGGGCGTGTCCCGATACAACGAGGACACCGGCGCCTCCGTGCAGGTCAGGGGCTGGGACACCGCCACCGGCAAGGGCGGGTCCTTCGTCGGCAACTTCTCCGACGCCGCCAAGGGCCAGGCCATCACCGAGCAGTTCATCTCCCAGGGCGCCGACGTCATCATGCCCGTGGCCGGCCCCGTCGGCCAGGGCACGCTGTCCACCGTCAAGCAGCGGAATGCCGCCGGCGGGCACCAACGCCGTCATCTGGGTCGACTCCGACGGCTACACCTCCACCAGCGACGGCTCCATCATCATGACCTCCGTGGTCAAGGAGATCGGCAACTCGGTCTACGACACCGTCAAGGACGCCTCCGAGGGCAGGTTCTCCGCCGATCCCTACATCGGCACCCTCAAGAACAAGGGGGTGACCGCCGCTCCCTTCCACGACTTCGACTCCCGGGTCCCCGATCCGGTCAAGACCAGGCTCGAGGAGCTTCGCACCCAGATCACCAACGGAACCCTCGACGTCTCGACCCCCTACGACCCCTCCTGAACGTCCGCCCGGGGCCAGCACCCCGAGCCTCCACCGATCACTCGTCCCCCTGGAAGCGAGCCTGTTGTGAAGCTTGAGCTGCGCGGGATCACGAAGGCCTTCGGGCCGCTCGTGGCCAACGACCACATCGACCTGACCGTCGAGCCCGGCCAGATCCACGCCCTCCTGGGCGAGAACGGCGCGGGCAAGTCCACGCTCATGAACGTCCTCTACGGCCTCCACCAGCCCGACGCCGGACAGGTCCTCATCGACGACGAGCCCGTGACCTTCTCCGGGCCGGGCGACGCCGTGGCCGCCGGCATCGGCATGGTTCACCAGCACTTCATGCTCGTGCCCGTCTTCACCGTGGCCGAGTCCGTTGCCCTGGGCTACGAGCCGGTCGGGTCGCTGGGGATCATCGATGCCGGCGCCGCCGCGGCCAAGGTCACCGAGATATCCCGCCGCTTCGGCTTCGACGTCGACCCCAACGCCCTCATCGAGGACCTGCCCGTGGGCGTCCAGCAGCGCGTGGAGATCATCAAGGCCCTGGCCCGCGACGCCAAGGTGCTCATCCTCGATGAGCCCACCGCCGTGCTCACCCCGCAGGAGACCGACGAGCTCATCGCCATCATGCGCGAGCTCAAGGCCTCAGGCACCTCGATCGTCTTCATCACCCACAAGCTGCGAGAGATCCGCGAGGTCGCCGACACCATCACCGTCATCCGCCGTGGCCGCGTGGTCGGCACTGCCGAGCCCACCGCCTCGGTCACCGAGCTCGCCGGGCTCATGGTCGGTCACGACGTCTCCCTGACCGTGGACAAGCCCCCGGCAAAGGCCGGCCAGGAGGCGCTCACCCTGAGCGGCGTGAGCCTCGTCGAGGACGGCACCGTCCTGCTCGACGACGTCGACCTGCATGTGCGCGCCGGCGAGATCCTCGCCATCGCCGGCGTCCAGGGCAACGGGCAGACCGAGCTGAGCGAGGTGATCCTCGGGCTGCGCTCGCCCACCGCCGGCGCCATCGCCTTCGACGGCCTCGACGTCACCCGCCACGGGGTGCGCCGCCGCCTGCGAGCCGGACTCGGCTCGTGCCCGAGGACCGTTCCACCGACGGCATGGTCGCCGAGCTCTCCGTCGCCGAGAACATGGTCCTGGACCGCTTCGACGACCCCTCCCTGGGGCGCGGCCCGTCGCTGTCGCCCAGGCGCGTGCACCAGGCCGCCCACCGGATGCGTGAGGAGTTCGACGTGCGCGTCACCGACGTCGACGACCCCATCTCCACCCTCTCGGGAGGCAACCAGCAAAAGGCCATCCTCGCCCGTGAGCTCTCCCGGCCCCTCAAGGCCCTCGTCGCCTCCCAGCCCACACGCGGCCTGGACGTGGGCTCCATCGAGTTCGTCCACCAGCGGCTCGTCGCCGAGCGGGACTCCGGCACCGCCGTCCTCATCATCTCCTCCGAGCTCGATGAGATCTACGCCCTGGCCGACCGGATCGCCGTCATGTACCGCGGGAGGATCGTCGGCACCGTCCCCGCCGACACCGCCCGAGACGCCCTGGGCCTCATGATGGCCGGCACCCCCGCCGAGCAGGCCCTCGACCCTCAGGAGCAGACACGATGAGCACCCCCACCACCGGCTCCAGCACGACACCGACGACTGACCGGCCTGAGGGCCGCTCCGAGCGCGCCCCCGGCGGTCGGCCAGGCAGTCGGCCGGCCAGTCAGGCCGCCCTGCTGCGACAGGTCGCCTCCTCACCGGCCGTCGTCGGGCTGCTCGCGGTCCTGACCGCCCTGTTCCTCAGCTCGATCCTCATCCTCGCGGCTGACTCCGAGGTGCGCTACACCGCCACCTACCTGCTCAATCGCCCCGGCGACTTCCTCCACGCCACCGGATCCACCCTGAGCGAGGCCTACAGCTCCCTGCTGCGCGGTGCCATCCTCGACTGGCGGGCCACGACCACCGTGCGCATGATCCGTCCCATCACCGACACGCTGACCAACGCCACCCCGCTCATCATCGCCGGACTCGGCATGGCCGTCGCCTTCCGCGCCGGCCTGTTCAACATCGGTGGTCAGGGGCAGATGATTCTCGGGGCGATCACGGCCTGCTACGTGGGCATCGCCTGGAACCTGCCGCCCGTGGCCCACCTGCTGCTGGCCGTCGTCGGGGCGGCCCTGGGAGGTCTGGTGTGGGGCGGTATCGCCGGCGTCCTCAAGGCCCGTACCGGCGCCAACGAGGTGATCGTGACGATCATGCTCAACTCGATCGCCGCCCACCTCCTGTCCCAGGTACTCAGCCTCAAGGCCTTCAACGGGGAGGGGGAGACCGGCAACCGCAAGTCTCTGGCCGTGGCCGACTCCGCCCAGTACCCCTCACTGGCGGGCAGCCCCTTCCGTCTCCACGCCGGCTTCCTCCTGGCCCTGCTGGTCGCCGTGGCCGTGTGGTGGCTCATGGAGCGCTCCCGCCTCGGCTTCCAGCTGCGGGCCACCGGTCTCAACGCCGACGCCGCCCGCACCGCCGGCATGAGCGTCCCCTGGGTGACGAGCCTGGTCATGATGATCTCCGGCGCCCTGTGCGGACTGGCCGCCACTGCGCCGGTTCTGGGCACTCAGAAGAGCATGGACGAGTCCGTCGTGGGCTCCATCGGCTTCGACGCCATCACGGTCGCGCTGCTGGGACGCTCCCGGCCCGTGGGAACCGTTCTGGCCGGGCTGCTGTTCGGGGCACTGCGTGCCGGCGGCACCGCCATGCAGGCCGCACCGGGTACCCACATCAAGATCGTCCTGGTCCTGCAGTCCACGATCGTGCTGTTCATCGCCGCCCCGCCCCTGGTCCGGGCCGTCTTCCGGCTCCCGGAGCGCCGAGAGTCCCGCGGCGGCGATCCGTCCTCCGCCTCAGTCCCGGCCGCAGCTCCGGCTACGGCGCCCGCCCCGGCCGCTCCCGCCGCGAAGGAGGCCTGAGCCATGAGCGTGTCAACCGCTTCAGCCGAGTCAACCACCCCCGCCGCTTCAACCGATTCCGCCCCCGCGGCCGTCGGGCCCATGAACCTCAAGATCCCGATCACCGGCGTTGTCGTGCTCCTCCTCCAGGGGCTCATGACGCTGGGCGCCCACGGCACGACCACCTTCGGCCTCACCGCCTCCTCAGACCTCTTCCGCCTTGGAAACCCCGTGCTCAACGCGCGCCTGGTCATCCTCGTCACTGCCGGGATCGTCGCCGCGGCCACCGCCATCGCCCTCGACCGGGCCCGGCGTCGCAGCAGGATCCCGACCTGGGCCACCGTTCTCATCGGCGTCGGATTCGTGATCGCCTTCCTGACCTGGGCCGGTGCCGGGCGCAACGGTGTCATCCCGCTGGTGACCATCCTGTCCTCAGCGCTGGGGCTGAGCGTCCCCCTCGTCTACGGGTCGCTGGCCGGAATCATCGGGGAGCGATCGGGCACCATCAACATCGCCATTGAGGGCCAGCTCCTGGGCGGGGCCTTCCTGGGCGCCGTCGTGGCCTCGGCCTGCTCCAGCCCGTGGATGGGACTCCTCGCCGCGCCCGTGGCCGGAGTCCTCGTGGCGCTCCTGCTGGCCCTGTTCGGCCTGCGCTACCGGGTCAACCAGATCGTCGTCGGAGTCGTCCTCAACGTCCTGGTCTCGGGGCTCACCGGATTCCTTTTCTCCACCTTCCTGTCCTCCAGCCCCAGCCTCAACCAGGCCCTGCGCCTGCCCACCCTGGCGGTGCCCCTCCTGTCCCGGATCCCGGTCATCGGCCCGGTCCTCTTCCGCCAGACGATCCTCGTCTACCTCATGTACGCCGCCGTGGCGATCCTGTCCGCCATGCTCTTCCGCTCCCGCTGGGGGCTGCGGCTGCGGGCCTGCGGCGAGCACCCCAAGGCCGCCGACACCGTCGGCATCAAGGTGATGCGCACCCGCGTGGCCAACCTCGCCCTGGCCGGGGCGCTGGCGGGGCTGGGCGGCGCCTTCTTCACCGTCGGCTCGGGACTGTCCTTCGACAACGACATGACCGCAGGCAACGGCTACATCGCCCTGGCCGCCATGATCCTGGGCGCCTGGCGGCCCCTGGGGTCCCTGGGGGCGGCACTGCTCTTCGGCTTCGCCACCTCCGTGGCCCAGACCCTGCCGGTCATCGGCAGCTCCGTCTCACCCGACATCATCTCGATGATCCCCTACATCGTCACGATCCTGGCGGTGGCCGGGATTCGTGGGCAAGGTGCGTGCGCCCGCCGCCGAGGGGTGCCCCCCGTGACCAGTCCCGCCGCCCCCGGAGGCAGACCAGTCGACCGCCCACCGATCTGTACCGGCGCCCTCACCGGCGCCGACTGGCAGAACCTGCACGACCTCGCCGTCGAGGCCATGACCCACGCCTACGCCCCCTACTCCCGCTTCAAGGTCGGCGCCGCCGCCCTGGTCGACGACGGTCGCCTCGTCTCTGGCTGCAACGTGGAGAACGCCGGCTACGGCGTCACCCTGTGCGCCGAGTGCGGCCTCGTCTCCGAGCTCACCCGCACCGGGGAGGGCGCCTGGTCGCCTTCGCCTGCGTGGACGCCCACGGCCGGGCCCTCGCGCCGTGCGGGCGCTGCCGCCAGCTCCTGAGCGAGCACGCCGCCGACGGTATGGTGCTGGCCATGCCCTCGGGGATGATGAGCATCGACGAGGTCCTGCCCGACCGCTTCACCGCCGACGACGTCGAACGCGTCGTCGGCCGCAGAGCTGAGGGCCGGCTGACCAGCAGCCACAGATGGAGGAGAAACCCCGTGACCGTCCCCGCCACGCCGGCCGTCGAGCCCTTCGACGCCGTCGACGTCATCGCCGCCAAGCGCGACGGCGCCACCCTGACCGACGCCCAGATCGACTGGGTCGTGGACGCCTACACCCGCGGCGCCGTCGCCGAGGAGCAGATGAGCGCCCTGGCCATGGCCATCTACCTGCGCGGCATGAGCCGGGCCGAGATCGCCCGCTGGACCGCCGCCATGATCGCCTCCGGGGAGCGCATGGACTTCTCCGGCCTGCACCGCCCCACGGCGGACAAGCACTCCACCGGGGGAGTGGGGGACAAGATCACCCTGCCGCTGGCGCCGCTCGTGGCCGTCTTCGGCGTGAGCGTCCCCCAGCTGTCCGGACGCGGGCTCGGGCACACCGGCGGGACCCTGGACAAGCTGGAGTCCATCCCCGGCTGGCGGGCCGACCTCACGGGCGAGGAGATCCTGGCGATGCTCGACGCCGGCGGCCCCGGCGCCGTCATCTGCGCCGCCGGGGCGGGCCTGGCCCCCGCCGACAAGCGCCTCTACGCCCTGCGCGACACCACCGCCACCGTCTCCTGCGTCCCCCTCATCGCCTCCTCGATCATGTCCAAGAAGATCGCCGAGGGCACCGGCGCCCTCGTCCTGGACGTCAAGGTCGGCTCGGGCGCCTTCATGAAGGAGCTCGGCCAGGCCCGCGAGCTCGCCTCCACCATGGTGGCCCTGGGCACCGACGCCGGCGTGACCACCCGCGCCCTGCTCACCGACATGTCCACCCCGCTCGGGCTCACCGCCGGCAACGCCCTCGAGGTCGCCGAGTCCCTCGAGGTGCTCGCCGGCGGGGGACCGGCCGACGTCGTCGACCTCACCGTGGCCCTGGCCCTGGAGATGTGCGCCGCCGCCGGCAGACCCTGTGGAGGAGGACGAGGCCCGTGCCGCCCTGGCAGACGGACGCGCCATGGACGTCTGGCGCGACATGATCTCCCGCCAGGGAGGCGACCCGGACGCGCCCCTGCCCCAGGCGCCCGAGACCGAGACCGTCACCGCCCCGGCCGACGGGGTCCTCACCACCCTGGACGCCCTCGCCGTCGGGGTGGCCGCCTGGCGCCTCGGGGCCGGGCGGGCCCGCAAGGAGGACCCGGTCCAGGCCGTCGCCGGCGTCACCATGCACGCCAAACCGGGCGACGAGGTGCGCGCCGGCCAACCACTGCTCACCCTGCACACCGCCACACCCGAGCGCTTCACCCGCGCCCGGCAGGCGCTCGCCGGCGGCATCGTCATCTCCGAGGCTGACTCCCCGCAGGCGGCCGACGCCGTGGCCCGCCGTCAGCGCGGCGTCATCCTGGAGCGCATCGGATGACCACGCCCCGGCAGACGGAGCCGGCCATCGTCGCCCGAGCCGTCAACTCCCGGCTGCGGGTGGGCCGCCTCACCCAGGCGGGCCAGGCCATCACCCTCACCCAGACCGACGCCACCACCTGCGGGCCCACCTGCCTCCTGGCCGCCCGCCTGCTCCTGGCGCCCGGCGAGCGCGCAGCCGTGACGAGCGACCTCGCCCAGGAGATGACCGCCTCGCCACCCGGCCGGGAGGGCAAACAGCTGGTCTCCGTCCTGTCCCGCCAGCAGGTGCGTCTCCAACGGGCCATGAATATCCGCGGCCTGGGGATCCTGCCCTGGCCGAAGGCGCTCGGCTCCACACCCTGGTCCGTGGCCCGGCAGATGACCGAGATCGCGAGCGCCTGCACCCCGGGCGGCGGGCGCCGTCGTTACACGGTGAGGTGGGTGAGCGACCACGGCCCCGCCTGGGGCAGTGAGGTCGCCTCCATCCGTGAGGCGCTGGCAGGCGGGCTCCCGGTCATCCTGGTCACCGGCGGCCCGCTCGTCCTCGACGACGCCGCCGAGCGAGCCCACGGCGAGGACGAGGCTGCGCGCGTCCCTGGCCCGCACCCCGGCCGTGCCCCGCCACTACGTCCTGGCCCCTGCCCTGGCGGACCATCGGGCAGGACGACCCCGGTGAGGGGACGCGCACATCTACGAGCCCTCCAGCGGCGCCGTGCGCCCCCTCGACCTGACCGCCCCGCGCGATCCGCACCGCCCCGGCCCCCGCGAGCTCGGCAGCTGGCCCCGCGTCCTCGCCGTCATCGCGCCCGAGAACTGACCGCAGTAGAGTAGTGATATCCATGTTTCGACGGGGGTGGACAAAGGTCTCACTGCGCGTCCTGAAGGCGGTGCAGCGTGTCTCTTCTACGTATCGGTGAGGGCGGTGCCTGATCGACGACCTGACCGCGCCATGATGCGGATCTCCGGGATACTCAGTCTGAGCCCTGGCGATCCCATGATCCTCGCCGTCGGATGTCCATCGGGTGCGGTCGCTGATCCCTGTCCGTATCGCTTCAGTATTGGCCTGTGACGTGTCTGCGCGGGAGCTGTGGAGTCGCTGCAGTTCTCCTCATCCCGCTCTGCCCTGCAGGGATGTGGAGCGCTTCTGCGTCCTGCGTCAGGGCCGAGTCGACTTTGCCCGCGATGAGGGCGGGTCGGGTCCATGATGTCGTGACTGCTCTCGAGAAGGATCCCCATGACCACGCGCGCCCGGATCGCCCGCCTCATCGACCACACCCTCCTCAAGCCCGAGGCCACCACCGCCCAGGTCGACGCGCTCATCGCCGAGGCCGCGGACCTGGGCACCCTACAGCGTGTGCGTCTCCCCGAGCCTCCTGCCGCTGGACGTGCCCGACGGCACTGCACGTGGCCACCGTCTGCGGCTTCCCCTCCGGCGCCCACGCCACCTCCGTCAAAGCCGCCGAGGCCGCCGACGCCCTGGCCAAGGGCGCTGAGGGAGATCGACATGGTCGTCAACCTCCGCCTCGTCAAGGAAGGGCGACGCCGACGCCGTCGAGGCCGACATCCGCGGCGTGCGCGAGGCCTGCCGGGGCGCCGTCCTCAAGGTCATCATCGAGTCCGCCGCCCTCACCGATGAGGAGATCGTCTCCACCTGCCGCGCCGCCGAGGCCGCCGGGAGCCGACTTCGTCAAGACCTCCACCGGCTTCCACCCCGCCGGCGGAGCCTCCCCCCACGCCGTCGCCCTCATGCGCGCCACCGTGGGAGAGCGCCTCGGCGTCAAGGCCTCCGGCGGCATCCGCACCGCCGCCGACGCCCTGGCCATGGTCGAGGCCGGCGCCAACCGCCTGGGCCTGTCCTCCAGCGCCGCCGTCCTGGAAGGGCTGGACGACTGAAGGGAAAACCGTGCGTCGTCGCACATCACCGCACATCACCGGCGGGCCCGGCACAGCAGCCGGGCCCGTCGTCGTCCCCTCGGCATGCAGCAGGAAGGATCGCCTCAACTGCCAAGTTTCGGGTCCCCGAAACTATACTCAGCGCTATGAGAACCATCCCCAGTATGAGTCGCCGCAGCGTCGCGGCGCTCGCCTGCCTCGCCCTGTCCGCTCCCGCCCTGGCTGCCTGTGGTCACAGCTCGACCTCGGCCGACGCCGCGGGAACGGTCAAGGCGGTCGCCTCCACCACGCAGATCTGCGACTACATCACCCAGCTCGCCACCGGCGACGCCTCCAGTGACCTCTCCTTCGACCGCACCGGCGCGGACGGCAAGACCCAGCACTTCGGCGCCGACGCCGCCAAGGCCACGTCCCACCTCAAGCTCACCTGCCTGCTGGCCCCCAACGCCTCGGCGCACGAGCACGACATGACCACGGCCCAGTCCAAGGCCCTGTCCGAGGCGGATCTCTTCTTCATCTCCGGCGTCGACCTGGAGCACTTCCTGGACTCCGCCGTCGACTCCACCGGCTTCAAGGGCACCATGGTGGTGACCTCCGGGTGTCGCCGGGGCCGCCGACGTCGATGACCTGGCCGCCCAGAAGAAGAAGGAGGCCAAGCCCTACAAGGTCGACCGGGGCAGCGCCAGGTCGAGGTCGCCAGTGGCCCTTCCCGCCGGAGGAGGGGAGAGCGAGCCCGAGTTCCGCTTCGACCCGCACGTGTGGACCTCGCCGAAGAACGCCATCGTCCAGGTCACCAACATCGGTGCCGCCCTGGAGAAGGCCGCTCCCGACCAGGCCGGTGTCTTCCGCAGCCACGTGGACGCCTACGTCGCCAAGCTCAAGAAGCTCGATGAGTGGGCGGCCGGCTCCCTCAACTCGGTGCCCCAGGACAAACGGGTCCTGTTCACCAGCCACGACGCCTTCGGCTACTTCAGCAGTGAGTTCGGCGTCAAGTTCGAGGGCGCGGCCCTGTCCGACTTCAACGCCCAGCAGGACGCCACCGCCGACAAGATCAAGGAGACCGCGGACAAGGTCAAGGCCTCCGGCGCAGTGGCCATCTTCGCCGAGAACTCCAACAACCCCAAGTCCGTCCAGAAGGTCGCCGAGGTCGCCGGAGTCAAGGCCGTCATCGGTGACGAGGCCCTTTACGGAGACTCCCTGGGCACCCCCGGCTCCGACGGCGAGACCTACATCGGCTCCATCCTCCACAACGTCTCCAACCTCACCAAGGCATGGGGCGGCACGGTCACCGAGATTCCCGCCGACCTCTCCCAGTGGACCCCCAAGGCCTCCGACGTCAAGTGAGGAACCGTATGACAGACCCCCGTGATCGCGCTTCCGGGCAGACCACCCCATCCACTACCGCTGAACCGGTCGTCACCCTGGAGGACGCCTCCTTCTCCTACGGCTCCTCCACGGTGCTCACCGGCGTCTCCGGGCAGGTCCCGGCCGGGCAGGCCCTCGCGCTCGTTGGTCCCAACGGCTCGGGCAAGACCACCCTCATGCGGGCGCTGCTCGGCATGGTGACCGTCAGCAGGGGCCGGGTGCGTGTCAACGGGGCGGCACCGGGGCAGAGCGCCACGCGGGGTCCGTCGGATACGTTCCTCAGCTCAGCGACCTCGACCCCACCTTTCCCGTCACCGTGCGGGAGGTGGTTCAGATGGGCATGTACTCCCAGCTCGGCATCCTGCGGCGTCCCGGGGCCCGGACTCGTCGTCGGGCGATGGAGGCCCTTGAGAGCGTCGGACTGGCCGACCGTGCCGAGCTGCGCTTCGGCACCCTGTCCGGCGGCCAGCAGCAGCGCGTCCTCGTGGCGCGCTGCGTGGCCGCCCGGCCCCGCCTCATCCTCCTCGATGAGCCCTTCAACGGTCTGGACCAGCCCAACCGCGAGGCCCTGCTGTCCATCATCACCGACCTCAAGGAATGGGGCGTCTCCCTGATCATCTCCACCCACGACCTCGTCCTGGCCCAGGAGACCTGCGAGCAGGCGGCCCTCCTGGCCGGGCGGCAGATCGCCTTCGGTCCGCGCGATGAGGTCCTCGTGGCCCGCTACATCGACGAGGGCCTACGGCGTCACGGCACCACCCGGCTGCTGGGGCTGCGATCCGCGGCCGGGGCACGCAGGAGCTGTCAGCGAGTGACGCGATGACGCTCTTCAGCCAGGTCCCTCGAGCAGCTGCGCCTGGCGGTCGTCAACGTCCCGGGCATCACCCCCCTTGCTGATGCCCCTTTCCTCTTCCGGCCCCTGGTGATGGTGGTGCTCCTGGGTGTCGTCGCCGGCGTCATCGGTGTCATCATCAACCTTCGCAGCGCCGAGTTCAGTGCTGAGGCCATGGTTCACGCGGTCTTCCCTGGGATCGTCGCCGGCGCAGTCTACTGGGGGATCAATGCGATCATCCCGGCTGCCTCTGTCGTCGCCGTCGCCGCGGCCCTGGTCCTGACCATCGTCTCCCACCGTTCGCGTCGGGGTGAGGCCTCGGAGGCCGGAACCGCCGTCGTCCTCACCAGCTTCTTCTCCATCGGGCTCATCCTGTCCCTGGCCAAGGGCGACATGTCCGGCCAGCTCGAGGCCCTCATGTTCGGCCGGCTCCTGGAGGTCACCGATGAGCGCCTGGCCCAGGCCTTCATCGTGTGCGCCATCGCGCTGCTGCTCATCGTGGCGACCTGGAAGGAGCAGGTCGCCTACGCCTTCGACCGCACCGGTGCCCGTGCCTCAGGGCTGCGCCTCCTCGCGCTCGACCTGGTCCTCAACACCGCCATCGCGGCTGCCGTCGTCTCCGCCTCGACGGCGGTGGGCACCCTCCTTGTCATCGGCTACCTCGTCATCCCAGGAGCGACGGCGCGCATCCTCGTCTCCCGGGTGCGCTCCATGGTCGCGGTCGCTATCGCCGTCGGCGTGGGCGGGGGGTACCTCGGCATGCTGCTCATGACTCTGCCCGAGACCCTCGACAAGCCAATCTCCCCGCAGGCCACCGTGGCCCTGGTCATGACCGCGATCCTCCTGCTCGCCGTCGGCGTCTCAACGCTGCGCGTGAACGGCTGGACGGGATCCGGCACCGCGATCACTCGGCGCAGCCCGGTCACCGGCTGCGGCGGCGCTGTCGAGCGGCGCGGATGCGGAGGCCACTCACTGATCGCGCTGCGGGTGCGGAGGGCTCGGCGAGTGGCGTGACCCCGCGGCCGAGAGGGGCCGAGTATGAGGATCGGGCTCGACATCCTCCTGCTGCCCATCATCGAGGTCGTTCTCATGGGGCTGCTGGCCGGGCTCGTGGGCGCGCTCGCACTGGTCCATCGCCGGATCTTCTTCACCGAGTCACTCACCCACGCGACCTTTCCGGGCGCGATCATCGGAGTCGTGCTGGCCGCCTGGTTCTCGCAGGCGATCCTCGGTCAGCGCGCCGACTTCACCCTCCTGTCCACCCTGGTGCTCGTGGGGGGCCGCGTTATGTGCCTTCCGATGATCTGGCTCATGCGTCGGCTCTCGCAGGTTCCGGGCATGACGTCGCAGTCGGCCGCCGGCGTCGTCCTCACCTTCGGCTTCGCCCTGGGCTACTTCCTTGCCAAGTGGTTCGCCCCGTTGCCGATCAAGGTGGACTCCTTCCTGGCCGGATCCGTGCTCAACGTCAACCACGTCGATGTCATCGCCGTCGGAGTCGTCCTGGCGATGACCGATCCTCGTGCTCCTAGTAGGTGGACGGTTCCTCACCTTCTACAGCTTCGACCCGCTGGGGTACCGCGCCAGCGGGCTGAACCCCGCCTGGGCCGAGGGGACCGTCATGGTCATGATCACCCTGACCATCGTGATGCTCGTTCCCGCCGTCGGTACGATTCTGCCCATCGCGCTCATTGCCGCGCCCGCGGCCGCTCTGGCGCCCGTGGACGCGCACCATGCGCCAGCTGCTGATCGGTGCCCCGGTTCTGGGGCGGCCTCGGCCCTGGCCGGGCTGCTGATCGCGGTGCAGCTGAGCCTGTCCGCCGGTGGGGTCATCGCGGTGACCTCCGGGGTGGTCTACCTGGTCTCGGCCCTGGTCCACTGGTCCGTGATGAGCGGAGTCTGGGTGCGAGTGCCGCTGCTACGCCGGGGCTGAGCCCGCCGATCCTGTGCGGGTGCTCCCAGCGACGCCGGAGCGAGGCTCGCGGCAGGGCCGAGGCCGGGCTCTCAGGCGGCGATCCCCAGGATGCCGCGCAGGTCGGCCTTGATGGCCTCCAGGCGCTCGGCGGCCGCCTTCCGCACCTCGCGCCACCGGCGTGCCATTCGTCAGGCAGAATCACCTCGCAGTAGCACTGAGCTTGGGCTCTGTCCCCGAGGGCGCACGACCACCCGATCATCCGAGGCCGTCACCCACACCAGCCCGTTTCGTGGGGGGCAGGGTGCCGCCGTTACCGTCCGAGACGCCGTCGAGCAGATCCACCGTCGTGGTGACCGGGGAACCGGCAAGCTTGGCCGGTGCTCCCGCCCGAACGCAGGCGCTCCATGGTGCTGGTAATGATGTCGAGGGTCCTCGACCCGCATGCTCAACGGGCTCGTGGCGTGCAGCCCGTGCTCACGTGCGAGCCGGTTGAGCAGATCCTGCAGCGTCCGCCCTGCTGCTTGAGCACGGAGGTCAGCACCGCCAACCGCACCGAGGCGGAGATACCGTCCTTGTCCCGCACCGCGGCGGGATCGACGCAGTACCCCAGTGCCTCCTCGTAGCCGAAGACCAGGCCCGGCTCCCGACTGATCCATTTGAAACCCGTCAGGGTGCGGCGGAAGCCCAAGCCGTGGGACTGGGCGATCCGGCGCAGCAGGCGGGAGGAGACCACGGAGCAGGCCAGGACCCCGTTGCCGGCGAAAGCGGCCAGCTCGGCGGCCTGCTCCCCCAGGAGCGCGCCGACCTCATCGCCTGTCAGCTGACGCCAGCCACCGGGAGCGTCCTCGTCCGGGATCGCCGCCGAGCAACGATCAGCGTCGGGATCGTTGGCGATCACCAGGTCCGCATCGACCTGCCGGGCCTTATCCAGCGCCAGGTCCAGCGCCCCGGGCTCTTCCGGGTTGGGGAAGGCGACCGTCAGGAAGTCCGGGATCCGGCTCGAACTGCTCAGTCACCTCGACGACGTCGGTGAACCCGGCTCGCGCGAGCACCTCCCGGCAGGTGGTCCCACCCACGCCGTGCATCGCCGTCAGCACGATCCTCACCGGGGCGGGGGCCGTCATCCGGGCCGCCTGGGCGGCCCGCTCGATGTACTCCTCCCGGATCTGCCGGGTCGACCGTCTCCCAGCCCGACTGCGGGCGCGGGTACGGAGGACACCGGGACCGACGGCGTCGATCGCCGCAGCGATCTGGCGTGTCATAGGGGGAACGATCTGGGCTCCCTGGCCCCGAGTCGGTTACGGCCCGCCCGCCCAGGTGAGACCTTGTAGCCGTTGTCCTGCGGGCGGGTTGTGCGAGGCCGTGACCATGACGCCGGCGTCGGCCTCCAGGCGCCGCAGCGCGAAGGCGAGCACTGGGGTGGGGCAGTACGACTCGAAGAGAATGGCCCGTCCGCCCGCGCCGGTGACGACCGCGGCCGTATCGCGGGCGAACTGCTCAGAAGTTGTGGCGGGCGTCGTAGCCGATGACGACGCTGAAGCCCTCACCGAGACGGTCCTTGAGGTACGCGGACAGGCCTGCTGCGGCGCGGATGACGACGACCCGGTTCATCCGGTTGGGGCCGCCGCCCAGGCGGCCGCGCAAGCCGGCCGTGCCGAAGGCGAGGGTGCCGCTGAAGGCATCACTGAGCTGCCCTGCGAGCCGCCTGGGCCTGCTCGCCATGAGAGCGGGCGGCGCTCAGGAGCTCAGTGAGCTCGGCGCGAGTGACGAGATCCGGATCGTCCTGGATCCACGCGTCCACGGCAACGTCGTCGTACACATCTTCAGGGCCTCGGGTCATATCCGTGACGGTACCGCGCCAGAACTTCTGGAAACGCTCACAATGACGCTCCTCACTGGGTGTTTCCAAACACAAGGAGAATTCAGTCACCAAAATGACGGAACATACCTAAAGATAAGATTTCTTGAATTGAATTGGCGGTATAATTCGAGGTTGTTTTGAGAGTCCTGAGAGGTGTGTTGATGTCGAGAAGGAAGTGGGTGGCGGGAGCGAATGTCTGGGACTTTTGTCTCCCATGTGTCCTTCGCTCCTGAGCGTCGAACACGTCGCCGCCTGGCCAGGATTAAGGGATCATGGCGCCATGAGTACACGCAGTCCTACCGCAAGGGACCAGTGGTGCTGCGCGGCACCCAGATCCCCACCCAGACCACCGACGCGCGCCTGCTGAGCAGTGACGCCGACGCCGACTGGCTCCACGCCGACCCGTGGCGGGTCATGCGCATCCAGGCGGAGTTCGTCGAGGGCTTCGGGGCGCTGGCGGAGCTGGGGGCGGCCATCAGCGTCTTCGGCTCGGCCCGCAGCAAGCCCGAGGATCCCCACCTACCGCGTGGCCATGGAGGTCGGCGCCGGGCTGGCGCGCGCCGGCTACGCCGTCATCACCGGAGGCGGCCCCGGCATGATGGAGGCCGCCAACCGCGGGTGCCACGAGGCTGGTGGAACCTCGGTGGGACTGGGCATTGAGCTGCCCCATGAGCAGGGCATGAACGAGTACGTCGACCTCGGGGTCAACTTCCGCTACTTCTTCGCCCGCAAGACCATGTTCGTCAAGTACTCCGACGGATTCGTCGTCATGCCCGGCGGACTGGGGAACCCTCGACGAGCTCTTCGAGGCCCTCACCCTGGTCCAGACGCAGAAGATCTCCTCCTTCCCCATCGTCCTGGTGGACAGCGGCTACTGGGGCGGGCTGCTGGAGTGGCTGCGCACCACGATGGTCGCGCGCGGCATGATCTCTTCGGCTGACCCCGACCTGCTGCATGTTGCCGACGACGCCGAGGCCGCCGTGGACTATGTGGTCAGTGCGGCCCGCCGACTGCGTGACGGCCGGGCGGGTGCGTGAATCGCGTCATGGCGGACCCATCATCGAACGTCGCACCTTGAATGTCGTAGAATATGACAGGGTCGCGCGGCGATGTGCCCGCGCAGCACTGACGAAAGGTGAGCACATGGCTGCCATGAAGCCCCGGACCGGAGACGGCCCCCTCGAAGTCGTCAAGGAAGGCCGCGCCATCATCATGCGGGTTCCGCTTGAGGGCGGTGGTCGACTCGTCCTCGAGATCACGGCTGATGAGGTCAAGGCACTCGGAGAGGCTCTGGCCAACGCCAAGATCTGAGCGATCCAGGCGCCCCGGGGCAGCCGGTACCACTCGGTCCTCGGGGCCGAGTAGCCGGTGGCCGAGTCACCCAGCCTCACGAGAGAGGGTCGGACCCGATGCGGGTCCGACCCTCTTCCTCGTTCCGCCCCTGCTGGCGCGTCAGGTCTGGCGCACGGAGACGAGCAGGCCGTCTCCAACGGGCAACAGTGTGGTCAGCAGGGCCCGGGAGGCGCGCAGCGCCTTACCGAGCTCACGGGCTGCCACAGTGGTGACGTCACGGCGGGCCGGGTCGGCCACGTGGTCGTTCCACAGGGCGCGGGTGACGGCCAGGACCCCGCCGGGGCGCAGCATCCGCAGGGCGTTGGAGGCCAGGAGGATGGCCTCTTCCGGGGCGACGTCGAGCACCACCATGTCGTAGGGCGGGCCGCCATCCGGGGCATGACGTCCGAGGCCCGCCCCTGGATGATGCGGGTGCGCGAGGAGGGGTAGCCGGCTCCGTCAAAGGCGCGGCGGGCCTCGCGCTGGAGCTCGGGCTCGACGTCGATCGTGGTGAGGACCCCGTCGGTCCCCATGCCGCCTAGCAGCCACAGGCCCGAGACTCCGGTGCCGGTGCCGACCTCGGCCACGGACTTGGCGCCCACTGAGGCGGCCAGCATCCGCAGCGCCGCTCCGGTCCCCGAGGACACCGGGGTGATGCCGAGCTCGAGCCCGCGTATGCGGGCCTGAGCGGTGGCCTCGTCCTCCGCGGTGAAGTCCTCCGTGTAGGACCAGCTCAGCGTCTTGTCCGCACTCACTGTGAGCCTTTCTTCTGCTGCGGGGTGCCAGGCGCACCCATCAAGCCACATTGTTCCAGGTGTTCGGCCCGATAGGCGGAAGGGCGCTCGCTCGGGTGAGTCCGCCGGTAGGCGAACCGAGGCGGACCGGGGCGGTCAGGACTCCCTATACTGAGCGGCGTGTTCGGCATCACCGGATCTGAGTTCCTCGTCATCATCCTGGTGGCGGTGATCGTGGTGGGGCCGCAGCGCTTGCCCGAGTACACCCGCAAGCTCACGCAGATGGTACGTCAGCTCAGGGTGTTCCTGGACAACGCGCGCAGCCAGATCGCCGAGGAGGTCGGCCCCGAGATGGCCGACCTGGACCTGTCCAGCCTCGACCCGCGCCAGTACGACCCTCGCAAGATCGTGCGCGACGCCCTGGGGGAGGACATTGACGCCATTCGCGAGGACCTCGCCCACCCCTTCCGCTCCGTCGGCTCAGCCGTCAAGGAGATCTCCGACGACGCCGCTCAGGCCGTCAATGATGTGGTCAAGCAGGATCGGGCCACGTCGCTGAGCAAGCAGATCGAGGCCAAGCGCGAGAGCAGGCTGGCTGAGAACGACACCGACAATGCTGACAACAGCGAGAGCCCCACGAGCTCGAGAGCAGCACTGAGGGTGCCGAGAACGCAGAGCGCCTGCAGAGCGCTGAGCAGCAGGCGTCTCCACCCCACCGCGGGGATTGCTTCAGCAGGCGGGCGATGCCGAGGCCGTGTCCGAGTCGGCTGAGCCGGTCGAGTCGGCTGACGGGTCTGATGAGACCGTACCGAAGGCGACCGAGGGCGAGCGGTCCCAGGAAAGCGACGCCGCCGAGCAGGCGGAGGCGACCGAGGAGGACAACCAGTCGGCTGAGTCGGAGCCGGTGGAGGTCCCGGCAAGCCTGGTCGAGCCACAGGGCCGCTGCCTGCGGTGAGAGGCAGGGGACTCCACCGCGGCGGGCGATGACACCCGCACCCGCGTGCGGCCCTTGTCCCCGCGCGACATCGTGCGCGCCGCCAACGCCGCCGCCCGCACTCGCGCCGAGGCCGCGCGTATCGCCGTCGACTTCTGACCTCGGCCAGAGGGACGCGCGAGGCCGGCGTCAGGGCCGGGGTGACCCCAGGCTCTTGCCGGCCAGGCCGCGGGAGCGGTGCGTCAGAGCGCTGGGCCACGGCGGACAGCTCCAGGGCAGCAGGGGGCGTCGGCGGCCGGCTTGCCGTTCTCGGCCACGGTGGCGGGCAGGCCCGGTGTCGGACCCCTCACGCAGGCGGATGTCCAGCGGCAGCTGGGCCAGCAGCGGGCACCTCGTAGCCGAGGGGTCTCGCTCAGGGAGGCGCTGACGATCTTGCCTCCGCCGGAGCCGAAGATCTCCAGGCGTGAGCCGTCGGGCTGGGGCATGTGGGACATGTTCTCGATGACGCCCACCACCTTCTGGTGTGTCTGGGCGGCGATGAGGCCCAGTGCGCTCGGCCACCTCGGCGGCGGCCGTCTGCGGGGTGGTGACCACGAGGATCTCGGCGCCCGGCAGCAGCTGGGCCACGGAGATCGTCACGTCGCCGGTGCCGGGCGGCAGGTCCAGCAGCAGGACGTCCAGGTCGCCCCAGAACACGTCAGAGAGGAACTGCTGGACGGCGCGGTGCAGCATGGGGCCGCGCCAGACGACCGGCTGCTTGTCCTCCACGAACATGCCGATGGAGATGACCTTCACCCCGTGGGCCACGGGCGGCACGATCATGCCGTCGAGCTGGGTGGGCACCCGGTCCACCCCCAGCATGCGGGGAATGGAGAAGCCGTAGATGTCGGCGTCGACCACGCCCACGCTCAGACCCTGGGCGGCCATGGCGGCGGCGAGGTTCGCGGTCACCGAGGACTTGCCGACCCCACCCTTGCCGGAGGTGACGGCGTAGATGCGGGTGAGGTTGCCCGGCTGGGTGAAGGGAATCACCGGTTCGGCGGCCCCTCCGCGCAGGCGACGCCGCAGCTCGGCCTTCTGCTCGTCGTTCATGACGCCCAGGCTCACCTGGACCTCGGTGACGCCCTCGACGGTGCTGACCTCGCGACGGGTGTCAGCGGTGATCGTGTCCTTCAGGGGACACCCGGCCACGGTCAGGAGCACCTCAACACTGACAACGCCGTCCTCGGCGATGTCAACGGAGGAAACCATTCCCAGGTCGGTGATGGGGCGGTGCAGCTCGGGGTCGATGACCCTGGCCAGCGCCTCCATGACGGCGTCATGAGTCGGTTGCGTCATGGGCCCATCCTAGGGGTGCCCCGGAGTGCCACGACAGGGTGGCGAGCCCCACGTGGGGGCGGGAGACGCTCTCAGTGGGCGGTGCGCTGCCCCGGTGCGGCGTCGGGCTCGTCGTCGCTGTCCTGGAACTCGGCGATCTCCTCACGGGTGAGGCGCTCCTCAGCGAGAATCTCGCTGAGCATGTCACGCAGTTCGCTGCGCACGAAGTCGCGGGTGGCGACGTCGTTCATGGCCAGGCGCAGGGCGGCGATCTCCCGGGTGAGGAACTCGGTGTCCTCCAGGTTGCGCTGGGCGCGCTGGCGGTCCTGCTCGGCGGTGACGCGGTCGCGGTCGTCCTGCCGGTTCTGGGCCAGCATGATGAGGGGGGCCGAGTAGGAGGCCTGGGTGGAGAAGGCCAGGTTGAGCAGGATGAAGGGGTAAGGGTCCCAGGCCCGCTGCATCTTGACCAGGACGAGGTTCGCCACGATCCACACAGCGACGAAGATCGACATGTAGAGCACGAACTGGGGTGAGCCCATGAAGCGGGCGGTGGCCTCGGCGAAGCGGCCGAAGCCGTCGGAGCGCGAGGCGTGGGTCGGGATGCGTCCTGCGCAGCCACCGCAGGCGGCTGTCGGGCAGGGGCTGGTCGAGCTGGTCAGGCATTGGCTCCCCTCTCGATCGTCTCGTCGGTGACGGCCTCGTCGGCCACGCGCCAGTCGTCGGGCATGAGGTGGTCCAGGACGTCGTCGACACTGACGGCACCCAGCAGGCGCCCGGCGTCATCGAGGACCGGCAGGGCCGTCAGGGTTGTAGGTGGCCAGCAGACGGGTGACGGTACCGATGGAGTCCTCGGGGCGCACGGAGTCGACGTCGGTGTCACGATGGAGCCGACCAGGCGCTGAGGACGCTCGCGCAGGGCCCTCTGGAAGTGGATCATGCCCACGAACTTGCCGGTGGGGGACTCCAGGGGTGGGCGGCACACGAAGCCGACGGCGGCCAGGGCGGGAGGAACCTCGGCCTTGCGGGACTGGGCCAGAAGGTCGCCACGGTCGACTCGGGGGCAGGATGATCGGCTCGGTGGTCATCAGGCCGCCGGCGGTGTAGTCGTCGTAGGCCATGAGGCGGCGCACGTCCTCGGCCTCCTCCGGGCTCCATGAGGCCCAGCAGCTCAGTGGCCTTGAGCTGGGGGAGGTCGGCGACCAGGTCGGCGGCGTCGTCGGGCTGCATGACGTCCAGGACGTCGGCGGCGCGACCGGCCTCCAGGCGGGACAGGAGGGCGACGGCGTCCTCGTTGCCAAGCTCCTCCAGGACATCGGCCAGGCGCTCGTCGGCCAGCTCGGCGGCCACGCGCATCTGGCTATCCTGGGGCAGGTCGCGCATGACGTCGGCCAGGTCGGCGGGCTTGAGGTCCTCCAGGGTGGCCAGCAATGCGGTGGCGCCCTGCTTGTCGGCGCTGTCGGCCAGGCCGCTGACCTCATCGGGGCGCACCGTGAAGGTCTCCCCGCGGCGCAGGCCCAGGGGACCCGAGGAGGCCCGCTGGACGAACAGGCGGGTCACCTTCCAGTCCATGCCGCGGTCGCGCTCGATGGCCACGTCCCGCACGGTGACGGTTCCCGAGCCGTCGCGCATGGTGACCACCCGGTCCAGCAGCTCGCCGACGACCAGGGTCTCCACGTGGCGCTGGGTGAAGCGGCGGATGTTCATCAGGCCGGTGGTGATGACGGCTCCGGGCTTGATCGCGGTGATCCGCGACAGGGGCAGGAAGACGCGACGCCGGCTGGAGACGTCGATGACGAAGCCGACGGCCCTGGGCTCTCCACGCATCTGCAGCAGGACGACGACGTCATGGACCTTGCCCACCGCATCGCCCAAGGGGTCGAAGACAGAGGTGCCGATGAGGCGGGCCACAAAAACCCTGGTGGTCGTGCGCGTCCTGGTGTTCTCCACAAGCCAAGCCTATGCGCCTGAGGCGTGATTGCCGGCCGATGGGTCCGTACCGTGTGCCCGCGCGTGCGACGATAGCCCCCATGAACGCCAATCCGAGCCCGTTGTCCTCCCTGACCTCGTCCAGTGGTGGTGTCATGCCCCAGGGGGAGGAAGTGGCCTCCTTCGCGACCTACCCCGAGGCGCAGAGGGCGGTGGATGCCCTGTCGGACCAGGGCTTCCCGGTTCAGCACCTGGCGATCATCGGCACCGACCTGCGTCAGGTCGAGCGCATCACCGGACGCATGAGCTGGGGACGCGCAGCGATGTCGGGGGCCATGAACGGCCTGTGGATCGGGATGTTCTTCGGCATCATCATGTCGGTGGCCGGCAGCAGCGGTCCCAGGCTCAACTTCTGGGCCTGCGTCCTGCTGGGGGTGCTGTGGGGCATCGTCTTCCAGCTCTTCAGCTACGCCCTGACCCGAGGGCGGCGCGACTTCACCTCCATCAGCCAGGTCGTGGCCTCGCGCTACTCGATCATCGCCGCCCGTGAGATTCACGAGGCCAGCCAGGCCCTGGCCGATGTCCCGGGCAACCTTGCACGCGGGGGAGGGGCGCTGCGGCGCTCCCAGGAGCGGCGTCGGGCACGGCAGGAGGCTCCCGGGCCCACCGCCTTCGGATCGCGCCCCGACGAGCAGCCCCGCTTCGGGGTGCGACTGCCGCAGCCCGGCAGCGACGCTCCTGAGCGGACCTCCACCACCTTGGCCGGACGCGCTCCGGTGCCCCGGCCGCTGCCGAGGACTACGACCCCTTCCTGCGCCCCCTCGCGATCGGGGGATCGCAGGAGTCAGGGGGCCTCGAGGTCGTCGCAGGAGACCGGCGATGAGACCGGCTCCGGTAGCGAGGGCTGACCGGTGCTGAGGGACGAGGGAGCGCGACAATGAGCATTCCGGTGGGGCTGTCGACCGCCTGCGTGGTTCCTGGCAGTGTTCCAGACACCTTCGCCATCGCCCGGGAACTGGGCTACGACGGTGTCGAGATCATGGTCTGGAGTGAGAGGCGTCCCAGGACGCCACCCGGCTGGCGGCCCTGGTGGAGAAGTTCGACCAGCCGGTGCTGGCCATCCACGCCCCCACGCTGCTGGTGACCCGCGGGGTCTTCGGCGCCGATCCGTGGGACAAGGTGGACCGCTCCATTGAGCTGGCCAACTACCTCGAGGCGCCCACGGTGGTGCTGCACCCGCCCTTCTTCTGGCAGACCCGTTACGCGCGCTCCTTCATCGCCGGGGTCGCGCAGCTCGAGGCGACCACGGGCATCCACCTGGCGGTGGAGAACATGTTCACCTGGCGGCCCCGCCACGCCCACTCCACGCGCGACTTCCAGGCCTACTCGCCCACCTGGGACCCAGTGGGGCAGGGGCTACTAAGTCGGTGACGCTGGACATCTCCCACGCTGCCACCTCCGGCTCCGACGCCCTGGCCATGGCCCGTGCGCTGGGGCCCACGCTGCGTCACCTGCACCTGACCGACGGTGTGCCCGGGCCCCTGGACGACCACCTGCTGCCCGGGCAGGGCAACCAGGACTGCGCCGGGGTCCTCAAGCACCTGGTGGCCACCGGTTTCGAGGCTGGTGGGGGACAGGTCGTCGTCGAGGTGACCACCCGGTCCATGACGGCCGCCCAGCGTCTCGAGGGCCTCGCCAGCGCCCTGGCCTTTGCCCGCGAGTACCTGGAGGGTGGGGAACCGGCCCACATTCCCGAGCCGACCCGCAAACGCTACCGCCGTACCTGACCCGGCCTAGCAGTAGGCGGTCTCGTGCTCCAGGTGCGAGACGGGCTCGAGCTGGAGGGTCGCGTGCTGGATTCTGACCGGGAAGTGCTCGGCCACGCAGCGCTGGAGCCGGTCGAGGATCTCCTCGGTGTGACCGTCGCGCAGGCACTCGTCGCGCACGACGACGTGCGCGGTCGCTTTCCGGCATGCCCGAGGCGACGGTCCACGCGTGCAGGGTCGTGGACCTCCTCGACGTGGTCGATGCCGAGCATGTGCGAGCGCACCTGCGCCAGGTCCAGCTCCCGGGGGTGAAGTCCGCGAGGGACCGCCAGGGCCGAGCGCAGCAGCGTCACCGCCCGGGGCAGGATGAGGACGGCGATGAGCAGGGAGGCCACGGCGTCGGCCCGGGTCCAGCCGGTGCGGGCCACGACGGCGGCGGCGATGATGACGCCCACCGATCCCAGGGCGTCATTGAGGACCTCCAGGAGAGCGGCCCTCATGTTGAGGTTCTCGCCGTGTCCGTCATGCCCCCGGCCGCCGGAGAGGACCAGCAGCGCGATGACGTTGGCGGCCAGGCCGATGACCCCCATGACGAGCATGCCGGAGGCCTCGACCTGCGGGGCCACCAGCAGGTTGTGAACCGCCTTGAAGGCCACGAAGAGGCCGACGACGGCGAGCATGCCTGCCTGGAGCGCGGCCCCGATGACCTCGGCGCGGCGCATGCCCCAGGTGGAGCGGTCCGTGGCCGGACGCGCGGACAGGTGCGCGGCCGTCAGGGCCATGGCCAGGCCGGCGACGTCGGTGAGCATGTGCCCGGCGTCGGCCAGCAGCGCCAGTGAGCCGGTGAGAAGAGCAGTGATGATCTCGGCCACCAGGACGGTGGCCGACAGGTACAGGGCGACCAGGAGCCGCCCGCGCGAGGCCCCGGCGCCATGGTTGTGCGAGTGACCGTGGGAGCGGTTGGGGAGTGGTCGTGGGGCTCGTGGCCGACTGGGGTGCTCACTGTGGCTCCTTGCTCCGGTTCGCGGCGTCCGCGCAGATGGTGGCGGCCAGGGACTCGGCCGCGGCCAGGACCTGCTCGATCGCCTCGGGGTTCTCGATCCGGCTGACGTTGGCTCGCCCGTGGGAGTGGCTGGAGATGAGACCGGCGCTGCGCAGGATCGCCAGGTGCTGGGAGACGGTCGACTGGGCCAGGCCCAGGTGCTCGGTCAGCTCCACCACCCGGTGCTCGCCACCGTGGAGGTGACGCAGGATCGCCAGGCGGGTGGCGTCCCCCAGGACATCGAGCAGCGAGGCCACGGTGGAGGCCTCGCGCACGGCGCCGTGGTCCTGGGGGCGGTCCTCGGGCAGCAGCCCATGTTTCATCGTCATACACCGATGCTATCTGCGAGTAACGATGAGGGGCAAGGGGGTTACCGAGCAGTCAGTCAGGCGATGAGCCCACTGACCCAGGCCTCGACCTCCTCCACAGTGCGGGGCACGTCCTGGGTGAGGCGCTCCACGCTGCCGTCCTCGCGCACGACGACGTCGTCCTCGATACGCACGCCCGTACCGCGCATCTCGGCGGGCACCAGCAGGTCGTCCTCGCGGAAGTACAGCCCCGGCTCGATGGTGAAGCACATGCCCGGCCTGAGCTCGGCCTCCATGTACATCTCGCGGCGCGCCTGGGCGCAGTCGTGGACGTCCAGACCCAGGTGGTGGCTGGTGCCGTGAACCATCCAGCGCCGGTGGTACTGGCCCTCGGGGGCCAGGGAGTCGGCGGCGCTCACGCCCTCGGGCAGCATCCCCCACTCCTCCAGGCGGGCGGCGATCACCTCCATGGCGGCGGCGTGGACGTCCTTGAAGCGGCAGCCCGGCGTGCCCGCACGGGCGAAGGCGGCGTCGGCGGCGTCGAGAACCGCCTGATAGATCCGCCGCTGAGCCTCGGTGAAGCGACCATCGACCGGGATCGTGCGAGTGACGTCGGCGGTGTAGAGGGAGTCGACCTCGACGCCGGCGTCCACCAGGACCAGCTGGCCGGGCTCAACGGCGCCGTCATTGTTGATCCAGTGCAGGGTGTTGGCGTGGTTGCCGGCCGCTGCGATCGTGTCATAGCCCAGGCCGTTGCCCTCCTCACGGGCCTTGGCCCCGAAGGCCCCCTCCAGGACCCGCTCACCGCGCCAGTGGCCGCGGGCACGGGGAATGGAGCGGATGAGGTCGTCGAAACCGGCCTTGGTGGCGGCGACGGCGGCACGCAGCTGATCGATCTCCCAGGGATCCTTGATCAGGCGCAGCTCGCTGGTGGCCTCGGCCAGACCGGCGTCCACCTCCGCGGCTCCCTGGCCGGTCTGCAGCCCGACCTTCTCCCGTGTGGAGGTCACCAGGGCGGTGACGGACTCATCGGCCTCGGCGACGACGCGCAGCCGGACCGCGTCGGAGCCGGCGTCCTTGGCCAGTGCGTCGGGCAGGGAGTCGATGTGGGCGCAGCGCATGCCGGTGGATGCCTCGACCTCCTCCAGGGAGGGCCGCACGCCTACCCACAGCTCGCCGTACCGGGGGTCGCCGTAGAACTCCTGGCTGGAGCGTGAGGCCCGGGGCCGGAAGTAGAGGACCGCCTCATGCGTCGGGGCGGCGCCGTCGGCGTTGTCGGAGTCGGTGGAGTCGGCGGCGTGGCCCTGGGAGCCGCGTCCTGACCCGGCGCGGTCAGGGGGTCCAGGACGAGCACGGCGTCCGGCTCGAAGTCCGTGCCGGTGCCGGCCAGGTGGGCGAAGGCGCTGTGGGGCCTGAACCGGTAGTCGCAGTCGTTGTTGCGCACCTTGAGCGCGCCGGCGGGCAGCACCAGACGCTCACCGGGGAAGAGCCTCCGAGGGCCTCACGCCGGGCCGCCGCCCAGGGGCCGCCTCGCTGCGGGCGGGCAGACCCTCGGGGCGCGGGCCCCATCCTGAGCCGATGAAGTCGCGGAAGGCCTGGTTGTCGGGCTGGCGGGACCGGTTGGAGCCTCGCGCCGCCAGGGACTGGGGGGCCTCCTGCGAGGAGGCGGGGGGCCTCGTCGGACGGGTGAGTGTCTGCAGGGAGAAGTCGATGCCATAGGGGCATCATCCCACTGTCGAGCCCTCTGCCGGTGCTGGGTGGGGCCCAGGGACACTGGAACGGATCAGCCCTGCTCGTCGGCCGGGAAACGCACCCCCACCTGGCGGCGGGCCTCCTGCAGAACCCCGACCGCCGCCACGGAGCGGCTCAGCGGGTGCAGATCGGACTCGCGCGCGCCGGCACGTACCAGGCGGCACACCTCGGTCAGCTCGTAGGCGAGCTGGTGGCCGGGCGTCTGGACGCCGCGCTCGACCGACAGATCCTCACCCGCGCCCGTTTCCGCCGCCGGACCGCGCAGCTCGATGCGTCTGGGCCACTGGCAGTCATCAATGCTCAGCACGTCATGGTCCCCGGCGAAGCTCGACTGTGTCCCCGGGGAGGTCTTGGAGTGCAGGCAGACGACCTCCAGCCCGGCGTGCTCACCGAAGTCGTAGGACAGGACCACCGTGCCCCGTGCGTCCACACCGCACTCCAGCAGCGTCCCGGTGGCCGTCACCCGGTCCGGCTCACCGAAGAGGTGGATGGCCAGGCTGACCGGGTAGATGCCCAGGTCCATGAGGGAACCACCACCCAGTGCCGGATCGAAGGCCGGCGGCAGACCACCGGAGCGGTAGACCTCCATCCGCGAGGAGAACTGCTCCTGGACAGCACTACCCTGATGCAGCTGCCCCAGCCGCGGCAGGTGCTCACGCAGCCGAGCCACCCCGGGCTCGAAGGCGGACAGCCACCCCTCCATGAGGAAACGGTCGGCTGCCCGCGCCGCCTCCACCATCGCCTCGGCCTGCGAGCGCGTCAGAGCGAAGGGCTTCTCTACCAGGACGTGGAAACCGGCCTCCAGGGTCGCGATCGCGTGCTGTGCGTGCAAGGAGTTGGGGGAGCCCACGTGGACGACATCGATCGGGGCCTGCGAGCCCGGGCCGTAGGCGGCGAGCATCTCCTCGAGCGAGGCATAGGCATGCGCGATCCCGTGCTCGGCGGCGAAGGCGGCGGCGCGCTCGCGGTGGGCGGAGGTGACGGCCACGATCTGGGCGCCCGGCTCACAGGCGACTGCCTCGGCGAACCACCGGGCGATGAAACCGGCCCCGATCACCCCGAAACGGATCGGGGCGTCGTCGAGCGGGCGTGTGGGAGGCGCAGTATCCGTCGTACGGCTCGGCTCGCTCATGTCGTCCAGTCTTCCACGTCTCCCGATGCTCCTACCTACACTTACCTACACTGTCACGGTGCGTATCGATCCCCACACCCACTCGGCCTGCTCCGACGGCACCGACTCTCCCGCCGGGCTCATGGCTCAGGCGGCCCGGGCCGGCCTCGACGTCGTCGGGCTGACCGACCACGACACGACGGCCGGATGGGAGGAGGCGGCGCGGGCCGTCCCGGACACCGGTGTCGCCCTGCTGCGTGGCACCGAGATCTCCTGCGCCACGGACGGGGTCACCCTCCACCTGCTGTCCTACCTGCACCGGGCCGATGACGCCGGACTGGAGGCCGCCTTCGCCCGCGCCCGCCGCTCGCGCGACAGCCGGGCGCAGCGGATGGTCGAACGCCTCAGCGAGGACTTCCCGATCACCTGGGAGGATGTCCTGTCCCAGTGCGCCGACTCCCACACGATCGGCCGCCCCCACATTGCCGACGCCCTGGTTGCGGCCGGGTTCCTTCCCCGATCGCAACGCCGCCTTCGCCGGGCCGCTGGCCACCTCCTCGCCCTACTACGTCCATCACTGGGCGCTGGACCCGGTGGAGGCCTGCCGCCTGGTGCGCGCTGCCGGCGGAGTCCCGGTGGCGGCCCACCCGCGCGCCTCCTCGCGCCAGCGCCGCCTCGTGCCCGATGAGACCTTCGCCCAGATGGCCGAGGCCGGCCTGGCGGCCCTGGAGATGAACCACCGCGACCAGGGCCCCGAGCAGCGCGAGCAGGTTCGCCTCCTGGCCCAGCGCCTGGGGCTGGGGCTGTCGGGGGCCTCGGACTACCACGGCACCGGTAAGCCCAACCGCCTGGGGAGAACCTCATGCCGCCCGAGCTGCTGGAACGGATCCTCGATGAGGGTGCCCTCGACCTCGTCCGCCCCTGAGGGCCGACCGGCCCCGGCACCCGGCTCCCGCCGAGCGGCGGTGATAGAAACACCCCATGTTGCAGTCCGTCTTCGACACCACGGTCTTCGCCACGACCTTCACCACGCTCCTGGTCATTCAGGACCCCCTGGGCGCCATCCCGATCTTCCTGTCCCTGACCTCGCGGCAGACACCCACCGAGCGCGCCGCCTCCGCACGCCAGGCCACGGTCGTCTCCTTCGCCGTCATCGTGCTCTTCGCGGTCTTCGGGCGCTACATCCTGAAGTTCCTGGGGATCTCGGTGCCCTCCCTCCAGGTGGCCGGAGGTCTGCTCCTGCTCCTGGTGGCCCTGGAGCTGCTGACCGACAAGGTCGATGAGAGCCCTGACCCTGAGGCCGTCACCGCCAACGCCGCCCTCGTTCCTCTGGGCACGCCGCTGCTGGCCGGGCCCGGCGCCATCGTCGCGGCGATGGTCGCCGTGGACACCACCGGAGGTGGGGTAGCCGGATGGGTCTCCGTGACGGCCGCGATCGTCGGCACGCACGTCGCCATCTGGGCCTCGCTGCGCTTCTCCCTGGGGCTCAACCGGGTGCTGGGCACCTCCGGCATCCGGATCCTCACCCGGGTCATGGGACTGCTCCTGGCAGCCATCGCCGTCCAGATCATGGCCGACGGCGTCTTCGCCTTCCTGGAGACCCGCCTCTGACCCGGGTCCGCCCCGGAGTCGGGTCAGAGGCTGAGACCCACGTGCGTCTCAGCCGCTTCTATGCCGCCCTACTCGCCGACGGTCCTGTCAATGGGGCGGCCGCCGCGAGTGCGCTTACGGGTGCGCTTGCGCCGGGGCTTCGCCTCGCCGTCGGCCGAGCGCCGGGAGCGCTCGCCGCGCTTGGCGTCCCTGCCGCCGCGGCCCCGGCCGCGCTCCGCGCGCCCGCCCTGCCGGCCGGACTGCTTGCGACCGCGCCTGCCGGTCTCACCCAGGTCCTCGATCTCCTCGGCGTCCAGTCCCTCCAGGGTGCGCTTGTGGCGGGGGAGGCGGCCGGTGACCTTCTCCGGGATCGACAGGTCGGAGAACAGGTGCTTACTGGTGTGGTAGGTCTCCACCGGCTCCTCGATGGGCAGGCCCAGGGCCTTGGCGATGATCCGCCAGCGCGGCACGTCGTCCCAGTCCACGAAGGTGACCGCCGTGCCGGAGTTACCGGCGCGGCCGGTGCGCCCGATGCGGTGGACGTAGATCTTCTCGTCCTCGGGGCACTGGTAGTTGATGACGTGGGTAACGTCGTCGACGTCGATGCCGCGGGCGGCCACGTCGGTGGCCACCAGGACGTCCACCTTGTTGTGGCGGAAGGCGCGCAGGGCCTGCTCGCGAGCCCCCTGGCCGAGGTCGCCGTGGAGGGCCGCGGTGGCGAAGCCGCGGGCGCGCAGGTCATCGGCCACCCGGGCCGCCGTGCGCTTGGTGCGTGCGAAGATGATGGTGCGTCCGCGGCCCTCGGCCTGGAGGATCCGGGAGACGACCTCCACCTTGTTCATCGAGTGAGTGCGGTAGACGACCTGCTGGACCGTCTGGACAGTCATGCCCTCGTCGCCCGGGTCCTGGGCGCGGATATGGGTGGGGCGGGTCATGTAGCGGCGCGCCAGGGCGACCACAGCCCCGGGCATGGTGGCGCTGAAGAGCATCGTGTGCCGGTCGGCGCGGGTGCGGGCCAGGATCTTCTCTACGTCGGGCAGGAAGCCCAGGTCCAGCATCTCGTCGGCCTCGTCCAGGACGACGGTGGTCACGTGAGCCAGGTCCAGCACGCCGCGCTCCATGAGGTCGATGAGGCGGCCGGGCGTCCCACGACGACCTCGGCCCCGCGCTCGAGGTCCTCGATCTGGGGCTCGTAGGCGCGCCCGCCGTAGACCTGGACGATGCGCACGGTGCGTTTGGCGGCAGCCGTGGACAGCTCCTCGGCGACCTGCTTGGCCAGCTCACGGGTGGGCAGGATGACCAGGGCCTGGGGACTGCCGGAGGCGGGATCCTCGTCCCAGCCCTCCTCCCCGGGGCCCAGGGTGTCCATGAGCAGGGGGATGCCGAAGCCCAGGGTCTTGCCGGTGCCGGTCTTGGCCTGACCGATGATGTCCTGCCCCTCCAGGGCCACCGGCAGGGTGAGGGGCCTGGATGGGGAAGGGGTGGGTGATGCCCTTGGCGTCCAGGGCCTCGCAGATCTCCGGCTCGACACCGAAGTCGGCGAAGGTCTTGCGGCTCAGGTCGGTCTGGGCACCCTCGTCGGTGATGTCGGGAGTGGCTTCGTCCAGGACGGGGGCGTGGGCGCCGGCCGTCTCGATGATCCCGGACGTGGCGGCAGTGGCGTCGGCACCCTCGATGGTGGTCTGGTCGTCTGTGGAGTTGTGGTCGGGCTCGACGGCGTCGGCCCTCGTGCTGCTCGTTGCTCACGAGGTTCCTTGTCTTCTGATCAGGTTGAACCGGTCCGGCGCGGCTGTTGCTCGCGCGCACAGTGGGGTGCGCTGCGTGGGCGTTGGCGCCGTCGGATGTGGCAGCCGATCGCGAGTCATATCTGAGTCCATCTGACGACCGGGCAACCGTGGACGCCGTCAGCGTAGCGGCTTTCCAACATATTCGCGGCGTTGGGCGTCACCTTGGCGGCTTGAGTGTGGGTGATGTCACGACGGGTGTGGGGGAGATCAGGCGGAGGTGGAGGGTTGCATGTGGTGAACCGGTGCGGGGCGAATCTGCTGCTGTGCCTGTCTGGTGTGATCCTCAAGTAAAGCCTTTCTGGCAGTTCATTGAAAAAAGATGACGAGGGGCGTCGTCAGGGGCTTGTGGTCAAGAATGAAAGATGTCTGAGTAGGTTAACGAGTCTCATTCGGGTAATACCTGCCTCACCTTTGATGATTCATCGACTCACAATTGAAAAATCATGTCTTCTCCTAGTGGCGGCTGTAGTGGCGGCTGATGCGGGCGCGACGGCAAGGCTGCTCGGCGAGGGCGGGCTGACTACGATGGTGGCCATGTCCCAGATGCCGACTCCGTCACCTCAGCCCAGCGCCTCCACCCCGATGCAGGTCGGTCCTCACGAGCTGTCCGTCGTCGGCGTCGTCGCGATCTCCCGGACGGCGGCCTGCACCCGCTACGCCAAGGATGCCGACCGGGCTCCGCGGATGACGGCCCGGGTCGACCTGCTGCGCATGAGCGCCTGGGAGGTCGCCTCCTTCGACCGGGTCGTGGAGCTGGCCTCGACCCACGGCATCGACGCCCTGGGGGCGGCCGAGCGCTTCACCGACGTCCTGGGCGACTTCGACGAGCGGCTGCGGCCACTGGACTGGGCCGAGCGCCTGCTCAAGACCTACATCACCTTCGGGCTGCTCATCGACTTCGGGATGGCGCTGAGCGAGTCCCTGGACGATCCCTGCGCAGCGGACTCGTCCACGAGCTCAGCCAGGATCCGATCGGGTACGTACGCCGTTGCCGAGCTGGAGGAGGTCATCGCGGCCGACCAGCAGCTGGCCGCCCGGCTGGGGCTGTGGGGCCGGCGCGTCATCGGTGAGGAGATCGGAACCTTCCAGAGGCTCCTGGGGCAGTTCCCCGAGCTTCTCGGCCAGATGGCTCAGGAGCAGCTCCACTCGGTGCTGTCCCAGGGGGCGGTCTCCCGTATGAGAGGGTTGGGCCTGAGGGTCTGACCACCTCCCACCACCCCCACGCGGTGGTGATGTGAAGTGTCCAACAGTGGAGTAGTGCCCGTGTCGGTAGCGTGACAGGACCCGGGCTGCGGTGGGTAAGGTGGCCGCATCCACATCCTCATCACCCGACGTAAGAGCCGTGGCTCTCAAGTCCTCAAGGAGTTCCCATGAAGCGAAGCGTTTGGATGGCCGCGTCCGCGCCGTTGCCCTATCTGTCATCCCGGTCGGTGCGGCCGCTGCTGACACGGACTCGGCTCCCGCCGCCGGGCAGTCGACGGCGCAGGCCAGTGACGCGAAGGCTGACGCTCCCCAGCCCGACACCCCTCCCCGGCCGCCCCTAACCCTGAAGGCGACAAACCCGCTCCCACCCCTGCCCCGCGCCTGCTCCCGCCCCGCGGACGATGCGGGCAAGGCTGCTCCCAGGCTCCGGGTGCCAACAACGCCGCGGCGCAGCAGGGAGAACAAGCCGGAGGCTCCGGCTGAGCAGCCTCAGCAGAACCAGGGCGACCAGCAGCAGGGCGATCCTGCCGGTTCCCAGGCCGCTCCCGAGCAGCAGCAGGCTCCGGCTCCCGAGCGGTCCTCTGAGGGTGGCGCCCCTACGGCCGCTGAGGAGAGTGCTCCCCGGGGCTCCGCGGATGCCCCCGGTGAGCAGGCCGCCGCTCCCCGCAGGCAGGCTCAGGCTGCTTCTGGCCAGCAGGGTACCGCCACCTCAGGTCGCTCCACCCTGGCCCAGACCGGTGCGGGGACGACCGCCGCTTGGGTGGTGCTGGGCACCGGCGCGGCAGGTGCCGCTATGCTCATGGCGCGCCGTAGGCTGGCCTACTGACGCACATCGGTCCTTGACGTTGAGGAGAGGTCTGGCCCATGGATGACCGGATGCTCGACGGGGACAGGGTGCTGTGGTTCATCGGCGGCAGTCCTGAGCGTGCTCAGGAGGCCCTTGCCACCGGGCACGCCTGGACGCCCGAGCAGCGTGCGCAGCTCGAACAGATCGCAGCATCTGCCGGATATTCCCCTCAGCAGCCTGCCGGGTACCCGCCTGCTCAGCAGCAGGTGCCCGTTCGAGAGCCCGCGGCCTTGCAGGGGCGCCTGCAGATCCCGTGGCCTTTGACGGCGCATTCAGAGGCGACGGCGCTCGTGGAGACACCGTGGACTACGGGGCGACTCAGCCGACTCAGCCTGCTCAGCAGCCGGCTGGGGTCGCGCCGCCCCAGCCGCAGATGGCGACGCCGACGCAGCCTCAGCCACAGGGCTACAGGCTTCAGTCGCTGCCCACGGTGACCGAGATGGAGGTGCCGCAGAGCGATGTCTCCCAGTACCCGAGCGACGCTCCACGCCGCGGGTGGGTCCTCCCGGTCGTGGCGGTCAGTGTGCTCGCCCTCGGACTGGTCGGGGGTGCTCTGGGAGGGCACTGGCTGTGGCCCGGCAAGAATGCGGCGGCTCCGTCACCCTCCGCTGCAGCGGCCCCTGCTGCCACCAAACCCGCAACCCCTGCGCGCCGGCAGCGGTTCCTTCGTCTGCTCCTCCGGCGGCACTGGAGTCTCCTGCTGGGGCGCCGACGCCCGAGGCCAACACCCAGGGCGCACGTGTCTCGCCGACGGCGGTGCCAGGGGCTGGAGAAGGTCAAGGTCTCGGCGCTGAGCGTGGGCAAGGGCTTCGCCGTGGCCGTGGACGACTCGGGCAAGGTCTACGCCTGGGGCGCCAACGAGGTCGGCCAGCTCGGTAAGAAGACTAATGAGGCGCTGGTCAACCAGGCCGTGGAGGTCGGCAAGCTGCCGGCCGCTCCCACCGCGCTCGTCTCCGGTTACGAGCACACCTGCGCGCTCGCCAAAGGCACAGTCTGGTGCTTCGGCTCCAACCGCTACGGGCAGGTCAACGGCACTGTCTCCGACACCCCGTCAGGGTTGGTGCAGGTGGACAAGATCAGCGGGGCCACCCAGATCGGCACTTCCGGCTATGACACGTGGGCCACTGTCGACAAGGGGACCTGGACCTGGGGAACAACTCCTGGGGGCAGGCCGACCCCTCGCAGAGCGTGGTCAACGTGGCGCCGACCCTGATCCCCGCGAGCAGCTGAAGCCGGTGCCGACAACGCAACAGCGCCCAGTCTCCTTCAGGAGGCTGGGCGCTCGGCGTATGTCGCGACGACGCTTACTTGTCGCCCTTGAGGTGGTTGACTGCGCCCTTGATGGCGTCCTTGGCGTCCTCGGCGACCTCCTTGATCTTGCCTTCGGCCTGCTGGAGCTTGCCCTCGGTCTCGGTCTCCTTGTTGCCAGTGACCTTGCCCGCGGCCTCCTTGGCCTTGCCGGCGATCCTGTCAACGGTTCCGTTGTCGCTCATGAGAGCTCCTTTCCATGGTGAGTCTCCGTGACGTGGAGACGTGGAGGATGGCTCGACTATACATGTGTACGTCTGAGACGACGCCCGGTATCCAGTGAGAGTTGCTATGGAGATCGCCTAAAACGTGTGACATATCCTATGTCACTGAGGGTGCGGTGGCTCGTCTCGTCTCTCCGACGTCGTTCGCCGCATCTCAATGCCTATAGACTTCAGACACCTCTCGTTCGAGAGCCTCCTGATACCGACACCGAGGTCGATCGCCCATGAGCAGTGCATCTGCGGACGTTCCCGCCGCCACCCGCGTCGAGAACGCCGGTCTTGACGTCATCTCCGAGTCTGATCGCAAGGGGCGGCCGAGCGATCTCTTCATGCCCTGGTTCGCGGCCAACATCTCCGTCCTGGGACTGTCCTGGGGTGCCTGGGTCCTCGGGTTCGGACTGTCCTTCTGGCAGGCGGTCGTCGCGGGCAGCGTCGGTGTCATCGTCTCCTTTCTCCTGTGCGGTGTCGTGGCTGTCCTGGGCAAGCGAGGCAGCGCCCCCACCCTGGCACTGTCCCGAGCGGCCTTCGGCTACAACGGCAATCGCCTGTCCGCGGCCCTGTCCTGGATCCTCACGGTCGGCTGGGAGACCGTCCTGTGCGTCTTGGCCACCCTGGCCTCGGCCACGGTGTTCCAGGCTCTGGGCTGGCACAACCAGGTCGGTGCCCAGATCTTGGGCTTCCTGTTCACCGTCGGTCTGGCCGCCAGCGCAGGCATCCTCGGCTTCGAGGCGATCATGAGGGTCCAGACCTGGATCACCTGGGCCACCGGTGTCCTCACCATCATCTACCTCGTCCTTGTTGCTCCCCAGATCAGTGTCGACAGGATTCTGGCCCTGCCGCCGGGCGGCCCCGCAGCCTTCATCGGAGCGCTGGTTATGGTGGCCACCGGCTTCGGCCTCGGCTGGGTGAATGCCGCCGCCGACTACTCCCGCTACCTGCCCCGCAGGGCCTCGACCACCGGCGTCATCGGCTGGACCACGCTGGGATCGGCACTGCCCTGCGTGGTGCTCGTCTTCTTCGGTATCCTGCTGGTGGGCTCCGACGCCGAGCTCGGCAAGGCCATCAACGCCGACCCCATCGGCGCCCTGACCACGATCCTGCCCACATGGTTCCTCATCCCCTTCGCGATCGTCGCCATCCTGGGGCTGGCCGGCGGCATCATCATGGACCTGTACTCCTCGGGGCTGTCGCTCCTGGCGACCGGCTTGCCCGTGCGCCGGCACGTGGCCACCTCCATCGACGCCACCATCATGACCGTGGGCACCATCGCCGTCATCTTCGGTGCCGGTGACTTCCTCGGCCCCTTCCAGGGCTTCCTCACCACCCTGGGGTCGTCATTGCCGCCTGGGCCGGAGTCATGGTCGCTGAGGTCATCCTGCGCAAGCGCGACTACGACGAGGAGGCCCTCTTCACGCCTGACGGCGTCTACGGCTCAGTCAACTGGGAGGCCATCGCCCTGGTGGCTGCCGGTTCCGTCGTCGGTTGGGGGCTGGTCGTCAACTCGGCCGCCTCCTGGTTGTCCTGGCAGGGCTACCTGCTTGGGCCTCTCGGGGGTCGTGACGGGGCGTGGGCCGGAGCCAACCTCAGTGTGCTGGTCGCTCTGCTCGTCGGTGTGCTCGGGCACCTTGTCCTCGGCCGAGGCCGGGTCGCCCGTCAGGAGGCCCGTTCGTGAGTGACCGTGCGTGTGCTGTCTCCTCACTTGTGAGACATGTGAGTGTCATGGCTTCTGAGGCACTCGCTCGGGCGGGAGCCCGGGGCGGGCTGGTGGTCCTGGAGGCGAGGGTGAGGTCGAAGGGAAGAGGTCTGGCAGGTCGCTGGTGTCCATGGTGCTGACATCACAGGCGCACCGGTGCTGCACGCCGAAGAAGAACCGCAGGATTCCAACGATCTCCGCTGGGTGCTTCGATGGCAGGCTGGTTCATGTCAGCGCTGTGGACACCGGGCTGTGCTGGAGTGAGTCAGGGGTTCTTGGTGGTACAGCCCGGCGCCGTTGCGGTGTGGAACCACCGCCACAGTTGTCTCCGACCCTGCGTCGTCTGCCGCACCCAGCCCCGGCCACCTGGGTCCCATCACACGTCACCAACGTCACGACCTCAAACATCGAGCTCTATCTGGCGCCCGCGCGAAGGCCCGGAGGCCATGGTTCAACGCCCAGTTCCGGGCCCGGACCCCTCCTCCCGTTCCGAGTCGACCAACGTGCACGAGGACGGGCTGAACTAGTCAAGGCTCGTGCGTACCGCACGGTCCCCCGGCAAGCCGCCGTCGCGTTCGTACCTTATGCCTCGTGTTCGGGGGTTAAGGGTACGAACGCACGCTCTAAGGTACGAAAGCGCGCTCTAAGGTACGAACGCGAGGCGCTCACCCAAGGGCGAGCCCGGAGGGCGGGGCTGAGCTGGTCAGGCGTGGTGCGTGTGGAGGGCACCGGTCCGGCCATGGACGGCGCCCGTCAGATCGCCCGACGCGCCGACGCACAGCGCAGCAGCTGACGCCCCACCGCTGGTTGCCAGGAACGCCGCTGGTGCCGAGGGTGACCATAGCGGTGTCGGCCGGTAGCGATCTGAGACGTGTCTGGGACGCCCGTCCTCGCACGGCAGGCACCGCGAGCACCTAACCTTGCACCTATGACAACTGATGCAAAGACGCCCAACCAGGCTGTCACGACCCGCACCGAATCCGACTCCATGGGCACCATCGAGGGTGGACGCCAACCGTTACTGGGGGCCCAGACCGAGCGGAGCCTGCACAACTTCGACATCGGCCGCGAGACCTTCGTGTGGGGCCGCCCCATGATCAAGGCCCTGGGGATTCTCAAGAAGTCCGCCGCCCTGGCCAACGCCGAGCTCGGTGAGCTGCCCGCCGACATCGCCGAGCTCATCGCCAAGGCCGGCGATGAGGTCATCGCCGGTGACCTCGACGCCGAGTTCCCGCTCGTGGTCTTCCAGACCGGCTCGGGCACCCAGTCCAACATGAACTCCAACGAGGTCATCTCCAACCGCGCCATCGAGCTGGCCGGCGGCGAGCGCGGCTCAAGACCCCGGTCCACCCCAACGACCACGTCAATCGCGGCCAGTCCTCCAACGACACCTTCCCCACGGCCATGCACATCGCCGTCGTCAACGAGCTGGCCGCCATGTACCCGCGCGTCCAGCAGCTGCGTGACACCCTGGACGCCAAGGCCAAGGCCTACGCCGACGTCGTCATGGTGGGCCGCACCCACCTGCAGGACGCCACCCCCATCACCCTGGGGCAGGTCATCAGCGGTTGGGTCGCCCAGATCGACTTCGCCCTCGACGGCATCCGCTACGCCGACTCTCGTGCCCGTGAGCTGGCCATTGGCGGGACCGCCGTCGGCACCGGTCTCAACGCCCACCCGAAGTTCGGGGCCCTGTGCGCCAAGAAGATCTCCGAGGAGACCGGTATCGAGTTCACCCAGGCGGGCAACCTCTTCGCCGCTCTGGGTGCCCACGACGCCCTGGTTCAGGTCTCCGGCGCTCTGCGGGTCCTGGGCGACGCCCTCATGAAGATCGCCAACGACGTGCGTTGGTACGCCTCCGGCCCCCGCAACGGCATCGGCGAGCTCATCATCCCGGAGAACGAGCCCGGCAGCTCGATCATGCCCGGCAAGGTCAACCCCACCCAGTGCGAGGCCATGACCATGGTGGCCACGAAGGTCTTCGGCAACGACGCCACCGTCGGCTTCGCCGGATCCCAGGGCAACTTCCAGCTCAACGTCTTCAAGCCGGTCATGGCCTGGTGCGTCCTGGAGTCCATCCAGCTCCTGGGTGACACCTGCGTCTCCTTCGACACTCACTGCGCCTACGGCATCGAGCCCCAACACCGAGCGGATCAAGGCCAACCTGGAGACCAACCTCATGCAGGTCACCGCCCTCAACCGCCACATCGGCTACGACAAGGCCTCCAAGATCGCCAAGAACGCGCACCACAAGGGCCTGTCCCTGCGCGAGTCCGCCCTCGAGCTCGGCTTCGTCACCGCCGAGGAGTTCGACAAGTGGGTCGTCCCCATGGACATGACTCACCCCAGCGCCGCTGAGGACTGATTCTCAGGACTGCCCTCAATCCGACGACGGCGTCGCCCTTCACACCAGGGCGGCGCCGTCGCCGTGTGCGCGAGCCGAGCCCGCATCCTGTCACGCCCGCCATCAGGCGGATGCCGACTCACAGAAGCGGTACAGCCGCGTCCTGGGATCGTCCTTGCCTTAAGGTGATGTGCTAGCCACGTATGCAAACACCCGAGTGAGGCACGCGACTGAGCGTGCCGGAGGGAACCACGATGAACCTGCCACGACGCACCATCCTTGCCGCCCTGCCCGCCACCGCAGGACTCCTGGGCCTGGGCGCCTGCTCCACCGGAGGGGCCACCGCGCAGGCCTCCTCCACGGCCTCGTCGCAGGCACCCACCGACGCCAAGCTCGCCCTGGATCACGCCGCCTGGCGCTACGACGCCGACCACAAGGTCTACTACCAGCTGGGTCTGCGCTACGTGGCCACGCCCCAGGCCTCGGACTACGAGACCCTGGGCGTCTACGTGCCCGGTGCCTACTTCACCGGAAAGGACAACGGCAACGGCACCTACACGGTCACCGTCAACACCTCGGGCGCCGTCGGCAGCTTCACCGCCGCCACCGCTCCCACCGTCTTCCCGGTCAACACCCCGGGATACTCCGCCCAGAAGCCGCCCACCGAGTACTCCTACGACACCATCAAGGCCTACATGGAGGCCGGTTTCATCTACGTCCACGCGGGCCTGCGCGGCAAGGACTCCAACTCCCAGACCTACTCCGGCAACGCGCCCTGGGGCGTTGCCGACCTCAAGGCCGCCGTGCGCTACCGGCGCTACAACTCCGCCGCCGTGCCCGGCGACGCCGCGAAGGTCTACGTCTTCGGGCACAGCGGGGGAGGGGCACAGAGCGCCGTCGCCGGAGCCTCCGGGGACAGCGAGCTGTTCGCCCCCTACCTGGCCGTCCTGGGGGCCGCCACCACTGACACCAGCGGCAAGGCCCTGTCCGACGCCGTCGCCGGAGCCATGTGCTGGTGCCCGATCACCAGCCTGGACAGCGCCAACGCCGCCTACGAGTGGAACATGGGCCAGTTCGCCTCTTCCGACACCCGGGCCGAGGGCACCTGGACGCGGGCCTACTCCCAGGACCTCGCGGCCGCCTTCCCCGCCTATCTCAACGGGCTGAAGCTCACCGACTCTCAGGGCAAGCCCCTGACCTTGGAGTCCTCCTCCCAGGGCACCTACCTATCGGGCTCCTACTACGACCACCTCGTGTCGGTCATCCAGAAGTCCCTCAACGACTTCCTGGCGGCCACCACCTTCCCCTACACGCCCTCCTCCACCGAGATGGCGGGGATGGGGCCCGGCGGAGGCGGCGGGACGCCGTCGGGAACCCCGCCCAGTGACGCCGGCGGCACGCCCCCCAAGGGCGGGACTCCCGGAGGCGGCAGTCAGGGCAGTGGCGAGTCCACCACCTACAAGACGGTGGAGGAGTACATCGCCTTCCTCAACTCCTCCTCGCAGTGGGTCACCTACGACGCCTCCAAGAAGACCGCGACGATCACCGGCCTGCAGGGCTTCGTCACCTCCCAGAAGAACGCCTCCAAGGACGTGGGGGCCTTCGACGGCGTTGACCGTGCCCAGACCGAGAACCTCGTCATGGGCTCGGGGGAGAACAAGCAGCACTTCTCCTCCCTGAGCCGCGAGGTCATCTCCAGGGCCAGTCGAGGTACGCGAGCCTGTCGGGCTGGAACAAGGACTACGGCGTCGCCGCCTACGAGAAGGACCTGGCCGCCAAGGACTCGGTCGGCACCGACATGGTCACGCGCGTGTCCATGTACGACCCCCTGTACTACCTCACCCAGGACTCCAAGGGGCGAGGCAGCTCTACCATCGCCCCCGCCTGGCGCATCCGCACCGGCATCACCCAGGGCGACACGGCCTCCACCGTCGAGGTGAACCTCGCCCTGGCGCTCCAGCAGGCCGGAGCCGGCAACGTCGACTTCGCCACCATCTGGGGGCAGGGGCACACGATGGCCGAGCTGACCGGCACCGGCGAGGAGAACTTCATCGCCTGGGTGACCAAGCAGGCGGCCTCCTGATCCCGGCAGGCTCCGGGACATCTCGGGGCGCTCCAGGGAATAACGACGGCGATGGGGCGGTTGAGCCGACCGGTTTCCATCCGTCCCATGAATCGAGCGCTCATGCTGACCGCCGCAATGGTCCTCGCCGTCCTGGCCGCCGCACTCCACGTCCTCATCTTCTACATGGAGTCCATCGCCTGGGAGGGGCCCCTGGCCCGCAAGACCTTCGGAGGCACGCCCGAGGAGGCCAGGCCACACGCCTTCTACGCCTTCAACCAGGGCTTCTACAACCTCTTCCTGGCCCTCCAGGCGCTGGCTGGAGTCGCCCTGGCGGCCCTGGGGCACGTGAAGCTCGGCGCCGCCCTCATCCTGGCCGGGACCGGGGCCATGCTGGCGGCCGCCGTGGTTCTGGCCCTGGCCTCGGCGCCTCACCGTGGCGCGGCCGCCAAGCAGGGCATCCTCCCGCTGCTGGCCGTCTCCTGCACTATCGCGACGCTCCTGGGTTGAGCCGGATCGGTTGTGAGGAGACAGTCGCTCAGCACAGCACAGGGAGGGCAACAGCCAATCCGTGTCTACTGCGGAAAGTCATCTCTGGACATCACCAGTGATTCCGCAGCGTTGGGACAGGGAACGACTGTGCCGCACCTCAACCACGTCGCCATCTGGGTCGCTGACCTCGACAGCGCCCGCGACTTCTACTCCCACTGGTTCGAAGGGCACGCCAATGGCCTCAATGAGAACCCGAGGACCGGCCTGCGCACCCACATCCTCCACTTCGCCGAGATCCCAGCGGACGAGCGGGGAACCCGCCTGGAGATCCGCATGACCCGTCCGGAGCTGGGTGAGGGGGCGAGAGTGCCGGGCTGGGGTGGGCTCACGTCTCCTTCGGCCTGCCCGGGCGCGACGACGTCGATCTCCTGGCCTCGTACATGTCTGAGGCCGGCGCGCCGGTCGTCGACGAACCTCGCGAGACCGGCGACGGCTACTACGAGGCCACCGTGCTCGACCCGAGGGCAACCGTGTCGAGCTCGTTGCCTCGGACTACTCCGACGACGTCGCCCTGCGCCCAGACTTCTGAGCCGGACGGGCCATGAAAGTGCCCGGTGATCCCCACCGGAGAGCTGAGTGGCCGCGTCTCTGTACGGTCTCTACGTCGTGCACCTCGACGGACACGCCTGCCTCCTGCAGACCTGTCAGCGTCTCCGGGTCGATGTCGGTCGTCGTCAGCAGGGTGTCCAGGTCGCTCAGCGCACCGAAGCCGTAGGTGGACGAACGTGTCAGCTTGCGTGGCGGAGCCGGCATGAGACACCGGGATGATGAACCGATGATGGCCGCCTTGAGGACGGCGTCATGATCTTCGGTGCAGGTCAGGCCGCTTTGCGCTGAGACTGCGCAGGCGCCCAGGACGGCCACATCGGCACGGAAACGGCGCACGGCGTCGACTGCGGTCGTCGTCAGCATCGCCAGCGTGTCGGTCTCAACGATCCCCCCGGGGACAGTGACGACCGGGCCGGGTGCGGAGGCCAGTGTCGCAGCCGCCGACAGCGACAGGCACAGGACCCGGATGTCGCGCCCAACGAGGTTCTCAGCCACCATCTCGCAGGTAGTTCCGTTGTCGATGATGACGCTCTCCCCGTCATCAACGAGTGCTGCTGTGGCTCGGGCCAGCACCCTCTTGGCCTCCAGGTCCTCGCTGCGGCGCAGGGAGATCGGTTGGCTGGCCCCGCGTCGAGGCGCGCGCAGGGCGCCGCCATGAACGCGGGTAATCAGGCCTTCGTGAGCGAGCTCTGCCAGGTCGCGACGGATCGTCACCCGGAGACGTCGGTGAGTCTCGACAGGGCGTTCACGCTCATGATCGTCGTCGTGCTCAGGCTCTTGAGGATCTGACGCTGACGGCTGGTGGGGGAGAAAGTACTCACGGATGATCACTTTACGTCGAAATGAAGATTCTCAATGATCATATGGTCTCCTACAGTAGCGGGTGTCGACAGGGATCGACACAGAACTCGTTGATACACCAGTGATTTACCAAGGAGATCATCATGATCGGAAATGCTCTCAACCGTGTTGCCAGTGCCGTCGACGCCGCCTACTCCCGGTGGCTGGAGGATGTGCTGGGTCGCACTGCAGGACCTGCGGCAGCTCCTACGCACAAGGCATTCAGGCCCTGATCAAGGGTGACTTCCGAGTCGAAGAGGCCGTGTCCCTGGCGGCCTGAGCGCGTCGACTCAGTCCCAGGGCAGACCAACGAGCTTGCCCACGTGACGTCCCGAGGCCATGTCCTCGTGCGCCTGGGCGATGTCTGCCAGAGGGTAGGAGTGGACGGGCAGGAGATCGAGATCGCCCGACTCGATCCGGTCCAGGGTTCGCTGAAGCACCTCCGCTGGCAGGTCCTGGGCCTGGCCGGAGTAGGTGGTCAGGCGCACCCCGTTGGGGATCCAGTCCATCGGGTAGAAGTTGGGAATCGTCCACGAATCCGACAGCATCCCGCAGAAGCACACCGTTCCGTGAACCGCCGTCGCCGCCAGCGAGTCGCGCAGCGTCGGCACCCCGACCAGCTCAAGGACGGCGTGAACCCCACTCGGCTCTGCCTCGTGCAGCCGCGAGGCGACGGCGCCGTCATCCAGGAGCGCTGTGGCGCCTCGTGAGCGCAGCAGTTCCAGCCCGGCCTCACGGCGAGAGGTCGCATAGACCCGGCAGCCCATGTCGGCTGCGAGCGCGGCCGTGGCCAGCCCGAGTGCTGAGGTCCCCCGCGTACGAGCAGACTCTGCCCCGGTTGGAGATCCAGCCCCGTGGTGAGAGCCCCGTAGGCCGTCTGCAGCGTCTCCGGCACCGAGCCGATGACGTCCCACGGTAGAGCGGAGCGGAAGGTGATGATTTGCGTGCGCGGCACGACGACGTACTGGGCGTAGCCACCGTCGAAGACCCGTCCCATCCCGCCCATCATCGTGACCGCCTGGGTGCCGGGTTCCAGCGTGCCCTCGGGGTCCAGGTCGATGACCCCGGAGGCCTCGATCCCCAGGACGCGAGGGAAGGTCATCCCCTCAGCCATGCCGTGCACGGAGTGGTACTCGCTGCGGTTGAGGCCGAAGGCCATGACCTTCAGACGTACCCAACCTTCCGGCGGAGTCGGCACCGGGAGCTCGACGACGCGGAGGTTGTCGATACTCCCCGGCTCGCTGAGTCGAGCCGCCATCATGGTTGGGGGAGTGGCAGGGCATAGCAGTGTTGATCGGGCTTGGCATGTTCGTACCTCCGGTGGGCAGATGTGTCTCCCTGGGTGTTTGCTTGCAATCCTGCACCAATCGCCTTGGGAAAGGCCGTCACCTGGCAGATCGGCAGGTGGAGGCTGGTACGGTTGCGATACGCCATCGGGACGCGCCGCCAAAGGCCATGAGAGGACACCCGGCACCCGCAATGAGCAGCACCATTACCTTCGACGCCGTCACCAAGCAGTACCCGGCCGGGAGGGCACCGAATCAGGTTCCCCGCCGTCGACTCCTTCACCGCCCGTATCGAGGCCGGCACCACCACCGTCCTGCTGGGATCGTCCGGCTGCGGCAAGACCACCCTGCTGCGCATGGTCAACCGCATGGTGGAGCCCTCCAGCGGACGGGTCCTCATCGATGACGAGGACGTCGCCACCCGCGACGCGGTGGCTCTACGTCGATCCATCGGCTACGTCATGCAGAATGCGGGGCTGCTGCCGCACCGGCGCGTCATCGACAACATCACCCTGGTCCCCAGTCTTCAAGGCGTAGGGCGCCATGAGTCCCGGCAGCGGGCGCTCGAGCTCATGGACATGCTGGGCCTTGACCGCGACCTGGCCGGGCGCTACCCCACCAGCTCTCCGGCGGCCAGGCTCAACGGGTCGGTGTGGCCCGGGCGCTGGCCGCCGATCCTGAGGTGCTCCTCATGGACGAGCCCTTCGGCGCCGTCGACCCGCTCGTGCGCCGCGACCTCCAGCGCGAGATGGTCCGCATCCAGGCCGAGCTGGGTAAGACCATCATCTTCGTCACCCACGACGTCGACGAGGCCCTGGCCCTGGGCGACGAGATCATCCTCCTGCGCGAAGGGGCCCAGGTCGCCCAGCGCGGCAGCGGCCCCCAGCTGCTGGCCGACCCGGCCGACGACTTCGTCGCCCGCTTCCTCGGCCTCGACGACGCCGCCCGCCAGCTTCGGCTCACGGACGTCGCCGAGTCCCGGATCGTCCTGGACCGGGCCGGCCGCGCCGTCGGGCGCCTGGCCGACGAAGTCTCCACGGAGGCGGAGGAGCGGGCATGAGCTGGGTTCTGGCCAACCTGCCCACCATCGCCGGGCACCTGCTGGCCCACCTTCTCCAGGCGGTTCCCGCGATCATCGCCTCCTTCGTCCTGGCGATCCCCATCGCCCGGCTGGCCCGCACCGCCCGCCCGTTGCGCGCCGTGCTTGTGACCGGCTCCTCGCTGCTCTACGCTGTGCCGTCCCTCGCCCTGTTCGTCGTCCTCCCCATCATCCTGGCCACCGGCATCCGCGATCCGCTCAACGTCATCGTGGCCCTGACCCTCTACGGGCTGGCGCTCCTGGTGCCGGCCACTGCCGACGCGCTCGACGCCGTTGACGCCCGCGTCCTGGACGCCGCCACCGCCATGGGCATGGGGCGCCTGCGCTGCTTCCTCACCGTCGAGCTGCCGCTGGCGGGACCCGCTATCCTCACAGGCCTGCGCGTGGTGACGGTCTCGACGATCTCACTGACCACTGTCGGGGCGGTCCTCGGTGTGCGCAGTCTCGGCTGGCTATTCACCGACGGCTTCCAGCGCGGCATCACTGCGGAGATCGTTACCGGCCTGGCGGCCACCGCGGCCCTGGCACTCGTCCTGGACGGGCTCGTCCTCGCGCTGGGGCGGCTGTGCTTGCCCTGGACCTGGAAGCGCGCCGAAGCCGGCGCAGCCGTCTCGCAGAACCAGGAGGGCACGGCGTGAGGTTCGTCCTGGCCGCACTGGCCTACATCGCCGATCCCACTCACTGGAGCGGGGCCATGGGGATCGGCCCACTGCTGGTCCAGCACGTCCTCTACTCCCTGGCCGGTGTCCTCATCGCCGCTCTTATCGGGGTCCCCGCCGGCTGGTGGGTGGGGCACACCGGACGCGGGCGCACCTGGGTGCAGCCGCTCAGCGGCGCGGCCCGCTCCCTGCCCACCCTCGGCCTCATCACGCTGTTCGGCCTCGTGCTCGGGGTCGGCCTGAGCGCCCCCGCGATCGCCTTCGTCATCCTGGCCCTGCCCAGTGTCCTGGCCGGAGCCATGGGCGGGGTGCGGGCAGCCTCCACCATGGCCGTCGATGGCGCCCGGGCTGGCGGCATGAGCGAGCTGCAGGTGCTGGGCCGGGTCGAGATCCCCCTGGGAGCGCCGCTGCTCGTCGGCGGGCTGCGCTCGGCCAGCCTCCAGGTCATCTCCACCGCCACGCTGGCCGCCTATACCGGCGCCGGCGGGCTCGGCCGACTCATGTTCCTGGGCCTCAAGACCCAGGACTACGTCATGATGCTCGCCTCAGCGCTCCTGGTCATCGCCCTCGCCCTGGCCTCCGAGGCCGTCTTCGCCCTCATCCAATGAGGGTGTCACGCCCCCAGGTGCCCGGCAGCACCGGAAGGAATCAGCATGACCGCACCGTCCAACCCGCGCCCCGGCAAGCGGCTGACGCGACGCGGCCTGCTGGCCGGCATCGGCACGACCACCGGCCTGCTCGCCCTGAGCGCCTGCTCCGACACCGACCCCTTCGCCGTCGACCAAGCCTCGGGGGCTACTCCGGTGGCCCGATCATCATCGGCAGCCAGCAGTACTACTCCAACGAGATCATCGCCGAGCTCTACGCCCAGATGATGGAGAAGACGGGCCTGAGCGTCACCCGCCAGTACCAGATCGGCCAGCAGGGAGGTCTACCTGCCCGAGCTCGAGGCCGGCAAGATCCACGCCATCCCCGAGTACGGCGGCAACCTGCTGGAGTACTACAGCAAAACCTCCGCCTCAGGCAGCCCCACCGCCGCGACCGCCTCCCGCACCGCCAGCGATACCGCCTCCATCCAGGACACCCTGCTGAGGATCCTGCCGCACTCGCTGACCGTTCTGAACCCGGCCGAGGCGACGGATCAGGACTCCTGACCGTCACCAAGGCCACCGCCCAGGCCCACCCCTGACCTCCATCGGCGACCTGGCCTCACTGGGGCGGCCCGTCACGATCGCCGCGAACTCGGAGTTCACCACTCGTCCCTACGGTCCCAAGGGCCTCAAGGCCGTCTACGGCGTCGACGCCTCCGTCACGCCGGTGGAGGACTCCGGCGGACCCCTGACCGTCAAGGCCCTCACCGACGGCACCGTCGACGTCGCCGACATCTACTCCTCCGACCCCGCCATCGGGGTCAAGGACCTCGTCATCCTCTCCGACCCCCAGATGCTCATCCTCCCGCAGAACGTCACCCCGCTGGTCTCCGCCTCACTGCCGGCCATCGCTGCCACCGCCATCAACCGGGTCTCGGCCCTGCTGACCCCGACGAGCTGCGCTCCTCAACCAGCGCTCCACCGGCGAGAAGCTCAGCTCCAAGGTCATCGCCACCGACTGGCTCACCTCCAGAAGCTGCTCTGAGCGACGAGAGGCCCGCGGCGCTCGGCGTGTCAGTGATGGCAGAGAGCGTGCGCGACGACAGTTAGTGATCTCTCACACACTCACTCTCTTTTAGAAAGTGAGTGTGTGTGAGAGAGTATGGTTGTTCGTTCAACACCTAACGCTCAAGGAGCTCTCATGTCCGTCCCCTCCATCTCCATCATCGGCGCCGGCAACATCGGATCAGCGGTCGCAGGTCTGGCAGTCAAGGCCGGTGCCAGCACTCAGGTCCTGGTGCGCGACACCTCCAAGGCCACCGGCCTGTCGGGTGCCGACGTCGCCGAGATCGGTTCGCCCCTGACCGGTGACATCGTCGTCCTCGCCCTGCCCTACGCCGCCATTGACGACGTCATCGCCACCTACGGCGCGCAGGCCTTCGCCGGCAAGGTCGTCGTCGACCCGACCAACCCCCTTGACTTCACCACCCTCGACTCGCTCGTACCGGCCGGTAGCTCTGCGGCCGCCGAGCTCGCCGTGAGGCTCCCGGGCGCCCAGGTGGTCAAGGCCTTCAACACCGTCTTCGCCGCCGTCCTGGCGAGCGGCACCATCGGTGCCCGCCCGGCCACTGTCCTGGCCGCCTCCGACTCTGCGGAGGCCAAGACGAGCCTGCGCTCGTTCGTCGAGGCCGCCGGACTGACGTGGGCCGACGCCGGCGAGCTCAAGCGGGCGGAGCGTCTGGAGGCACTCGGGGCGCTGAACATCGCCCTGGGCATCACGGAGCAGGTCGCTTGGACCGGAGGCCTCGCCGTCGTATCCGAGTAAGGCGCCCGGTTCGCAGGTAGCCTGTCGTCCGTGTCCGTCGTCGGTCGTCCATACTCGTGGGCGGCCGACGACGGATCAGCGACCAAGCACCTGAGGAGACAATGTGGCTGATACCGAGCAGCCGACCGGCATGCACAAGGCGGGGGAGATGGCGCCCAACCCCTATAACCGCAGCTGTCCTTCACGCCGTCTGCTCAAGTCACTCGGCGACCTGTGGACCGTGCTCGTCGTCGGGGCGCTTCACGAAGCGGGCCGGCCGCAACGATTCAAGGAGATATCGACCCGCGTCGACGGTATCTCCACCAAGATGCTCACCCAGACCCTCAGGGGCCTTGAGCGCGATGGACTCATCGAGCGCCATCAGTACCCGGAGATCCCGCCGCGAGTGACCTACGAGCTCACTGACTCAGGTAAGGGGCTGGCGGAGGCGCTCGCTCACGTTGAGGCCTGGGCCACCGAGCACCTCGGCACAGTCAGCCAGGCCCGGGCGCGCTACGACGCCGCCCACTGAGTATCCGCTGAGACGCTCACCGAGGGCGTTTTCGAGCGCGTCTACAGGTGCCTCCAGGTCTCCACCCGCCAGCGCGCGTCCCCGGACACAGGGCGCCACCGGCCCTGCGGGTCGGAAAGGGCCGGGTCGATGGCCCACTGCTGAGTGCTGATCCTCGGCGCACGCACCAGCGCCGAGTCGGGCAGGCCGCGATCACGGGCCCGCTCGCTGGCGTCCAGGTCCAGGACACTGACGACGAGCACATCGGGCAGGGCCATCAGCCAGAGCCTGCTCGTAGACGCTGCCGCCACCGATGACCCACAGACGGGGGAGCCCTGCAGCATCCCCCTCACGAGAATCGTGCCCCAGCTCAGCGGCCAGGCCCCGCGCCGCCAGCGAGAGCCCCTCGCGCAGCGAGCCTGCGCGGATCGCCCCCTCGGCCCGCCAGGAGCGGTCACGGGTGAGAACCACATTGCGCCGCCCGGGCAAGGGGCCCCCCAATGACTCCCAGGTGGCGCGGCCCAGACCAGCCCGCAGCCCATGGTCGTGGCCTTGAAATGGGCGAAGTCCGCCGGCACGCGCCACAGCATGCTGCCGTCGGCCCCCAGAACCCCGGTGACGTCCTGGGCCCAGATCATCCCCAGGCCGCTCATACCGCGACCGGGGCCTTGATCGCGGGGTGGTGCTCGTAGCCCTGGGAGGCGTCGATGTCGTCCATGTCGTAGGCGTCGATGGACTCGGCCCGCTCCAGACGCAGCGTGGGGAAGGGGTGGGCGCTGGGCACCCGAGAGAGCTGGGTGCGGACCTGCTCGACGTGGTTGTCGTAGATGTGGCAGTCCCCGCCGGTCCAGATGAGCTCACCGGGCTCCAGGTCCGCCTGCTGGGCGAGCATGTGGGCCAGCAGCGCATAGGAGGCGATGTTGAAGGGCACCCCCAGGAACAGGTCGGCACTGCGCTGGTAGATCTGCAGGCTCAGGCGGCCATCGGCCACATAGCACTGGAAGAAGGCGTGGCAGGGGGCCAGCGCCATGGAACCCAGCTCGGAGACGTTCCAGGCCGACACCAGCATGCGCCGCGAGTCCGGGTCGGTGCGCAGCGTGTCGATGAGCCCGGCGATCTGGTCGATCGCGCCCCCGTCCCGGGTGGGCCAGGAGCGCCACTGCGAGCCGTAGACCGGCCCCAGCTCACCGGAGTCATCGGCCCACTCGTCCCAGATGGTGATGCCCCGCTCCTGGAGCCAGCGCACGTTCGTCTCCCCGCGCAAGAACCACAGCAGCTCACCCTTGACGGCCTTCATGGCCACGAACTTCGTGGTGATGCGCGGGAAGCCGCGGCGCAGGTCGTAGCGCAGCTGGCGGGCGAAGAGTGAACGCGTCCCGGTGCCGGTACGGTCGGACTTCGCGGTCCCGTTGGTCAGGACCTCGGCCAGGAGGTTCTCGTAGGCGACGTCGACGCCTGGCGGGGGAGCGAGCCCCATCTGTGCCAGCGCCGGGTACTGGGCGGCCGACGGCGACGGCTTGCTCTGGCTGCTGGCTGCGCTCATGCCTCGATCACCTCGACATGGGAGCTGTCGACGTAGCCGCCCACAGCGAGCTCGGGTCCCAGGGCCGCCTGCGCCCCCTCGATGACCTGGTTGGCTAGCGCCCGGCCCCCCGACCAACCGATGGCAGCCCCGATCCCGAAGGGGAGGAGACGCCCCAGCGCCAGTGCGCTGCCCTTGCGGCCGAGTGCTTGGCCATCCGCTTGATGAGGCGGGCGTTGATCGACTTCACCGACGGCAGGGGCATCTGCATGAGCAGCTGAGCCGCCCAGAACATCGAGGACAGGCCCAGCTGGCCCTGAACCGCCTCGGAGCCTTCCTTTCCCAGGAGGGCGGAGAGGACCAGGGCCCGACGGCGCTCGGTGTCGACGACGTGGACCCCCTGGATCTCCGCGACAGTCAGGACGTAGGTGACGGCCGAGGCAATGAAGGCGGCGCTCTGTCCCACTGTCAGGGCGGCGGCCGCGCCCGTACCGATGGCGGGAATGGCCGCGGAGGCCCCTGACCGCTCCCGATGACAGCCCCGCGTCCCTCCGGAAACGGGCACCGGCCATCTCGACGAGCTCGGCGGCGTCTGCCCAGGACGGTCTCGGCGCATCCGTGCGACGCGCTCCTCGATGAGGGCGGCCGGGATGGCGATCGCCTTGTCGAGGGCACGCTCCAGCGCGTTGGGGCGCCCAGATCGGGAGGTGTTCAACGGTGGTCTCCCTTACCTGAGTGACACAGGGGGAATCGGGGAGAGCGGCCGGTTCAGCGGATGGGGCGCTGAGCGCTCAGTCCTCGTCGGGGTCGACGATCGTCGTCGTGTGGAAGCGCCGTGCTCGATGGTGTGGCCCACCGTGCAGTGGCGGTCGACGGCGCCGGCGACCCGCTGGCTGAGCAGCTCGCGCTGCTCGGCGTCGAGCGAGGACAGGTCGGTGACAATCTCGACCTGGAAGGACTCGTAGCGCTCCTCGGCGTCGTTCTTGACGGTCGAGCAGCCCACGGTGGCCTCGAAGTCCTCGCCCAGGGGCCTTGGCCAGACGGTGGTCGGCAGACAGGGTGTTGCAGGTGGCCAGGGCGATCTTCATCAGCTCACCGGGAGAGAACTCGCCCGGGCCCATACCGATGCGGACCTCGGCGCCCGAGGTTGCGACCGATGTACTGGCGGGTGCCCGCGCGCTCGGCCCACACGGCGTTAGGGGCGGAGGCGGCTGCGCTAGAAGTGCTCATGGCCTGATCGTGCCATGAAACCGGACGAGACTCGGCGGTGGAACCGGCGTACAGCCCCGTGCTGCGCCACTGGCGGACAGCGGCGCAGCACGGGAATAACAGCCCTGGGCGACGTAGCGCACAGTCAGTGATCGAGGTGAGTGATCGAGACGCGGATCAGTGCTCGGCGAGCCAGGCGGTGGCCCGGCTCTCCTCATCGGCGACGACGCGTCCCACCATGCCCATGGCCTTCTCCTCGATGGTCTTGCCGACCAGCGGCACAGTGACCTTGAGGTCGACGTCGACGGTGACGGTGGTGGCCTCACCGGCGGCGTCCGCGGCGGGGGCCATGGTGGAGGTGGCACTGACCCTGACCGGGGCGTTCTTGACCGTCACGTCATAGCCGCCGGAGCGAGAGCCGTCATCCTTCGGCTCGCCCCAGGACTCAGCCACGGAGAAGGACACCGCCGAGCGCACGAACCGCGAGGCGACCGAGGGCAGCTGGGAGGGCTGGATGCTCCCGGCGATGGTGGCCACGAAACCCTGACCGCGCTGGGCGACGTCCACCGAGGTGTTGTCGAGCCCGGCTCGCGAGACCCGCGCCTGTTGGTAGGCGGGATCGGCGAGCATCTGCGCAGTGCGTGCCGGAGTTGCAGGATAGGTGATGGTGATGGTCTTCCTCATGGTGCGATCCTGTCATGTTTCGCCGGGCCGGGGCATGCTCCGACCGCGGAGGGGACCAGGAGCCGTGGCGCGGCCCGCAGGGTTGAGCACGGGACCACTCAGGTCCCGAACATGTGTCCTGCTTGGCAGTCGTCGGCTCAACGAGCCGGTTCCGCTCACTGCCGATAACCTTGAGAGGTGCCTAATCTTCTGCCCAGCGCCCTGAGAGACGCAGTCGACCTCGCCGAGGCCGACCTCGACTGGATCCACCAGCTGGTGGCCGACTGGCAGCTGATTGCGGACCTATCCACCTCTGACCTGGTCCCGTGGGTGCGTACCCGCGCGGGGCGTTTCATCGCCGCGGGCCACACCCGTCCCTCTGGTGGGACCACCGTCCACCTCGAGGACGTGATCGGGCGGCGCATGCCGGCCTCGCGCGAGGCCATGGCCATGGGTCACTGTCCACCGCCCAGATTCAGGACGCCGCCGAGCCCTACTGGACCGGTACCGCCGCGGTCCAGGAGGAGTACATCCCGGTCGCTCACGCCGGCACGCCGATCGCCGTCGTGACTCGGGAGACCTCGGTGGGCGTCATCCGGGGCGGGCGCATCGTTGAGCGGGAGATGGAGGAGATCGCCGAGGTCCTGTGCCAGATGACCGCCTCGGGCGACTTCCCCATTCAGGGCGCCGGTACCACGATCCGACACGGCACGCCGCGCGTGGCTGACGGCGTCCTGCGCCTGGACGAGGAGGGGCGGATCGTCTACGTCAGCCCTCAACGGGCGCTCCTGCTTCCACCGCCTGGGGATCGAGGGCGAGCTGGAGGGGATCCTGCTGGCTGAGGCCGTCACCTCGATCATCCCCGCCCGCACCCCCGTCGATGAGACGCTGGCCGTGGTCCTCATGGGCAGGCAGGCCTGGCTCACCGAGGTCGAGGTCGGGGGAGTGTTCCTCTCCCTGCGCTCCATCCCGCTGACGCTCAGGGGCGCCGCTCCGGGGCGGCGCTCCTGGTTCGTGACGTCACCGAGGTGCGTCGGCGTGAGCAGGTCCTGCTCAACAAGGACGCCACCATTCGGGAGGTCCATCACCGGGTCAAGAACAACCTGCAGACCGTCTCGGCGCTGCTGCGCATGCAGGCCCGCCGCGCCTCGAACGAGGAGACCCGCCAGGCCCTGTCCGAGGCCGAGCGCCGGGTGACCACCATCGCCACCGTCCACGACGCCCTGAGCCACAACGTCAACGAGCACGTGGACTTCGATGAGGTCTTCTCCTCCATCCTGCGCATGGCCGCGGTCGTGGCCACGCCCACGGGTGAGGTCAGCACCAAGCTGGAGGGCTCCTTCGGGTGGTCGATGCCGACACGGCGCAAGCGCTGGCACGGTGCTAGCCGAGCTTGTGACCAACGCCGTCGAGCACGGCCTCGATGGCCGTGACGGCCGCGTGACAGTCACGGCCCACCGTGACGAGGGCCGGCTCGAGGTCCACGTGATGGACAACGGTGCGGGTCTGGCACCGGACACCCTCATGACCGGCCTGGGAACACGGATCGTGACCACGCTCGTGCGCGGGGAGCTGCGCGGGGTCATTGACTGGGAGCCTCTGAACGGAGGGGGCACTGACGTCGTCATTCACGCCCGCCTTAACCAGAGGGCTGCCAGGGCTGAGGCCTGACCTTTTGATGGCCGGCTGTTGACAACACCTGGATCAACAAAACGGTGTTCGCACGATTAACCGTGCGAACACCGCAGTACTGAGAACTCGATCAGTTTTCAGGATGACCGGCGGGCCCGGGCAGCCCTGCGCTTGAGGGAACGGCGCTCGTCCTCGCTCATGCCTCCCCAGACGCCGGCATCCTGACCGTTCTCCAGCGCCCACTTCAGGCAGGTGTCCACCACCTCGCAGCGGCCGCACACCTCTTTTGCCTTGGCGATCTGGGCGATGGCGGGACCGGTGTTTCCCACAGGGAAGAAGAGCTCCGGGTCAACGGTGAGACATGCGGCTTGGCTGCGCCAGTCCATAAGGGCCCCCTACAAGGTCATCGGTCATGCGGTTGGCGCCGGCCCAGCTTGTCAGGGAACGGCGGCCGCGTCGAGAACAACTTTCACATGACGGGGGCGGTGGGCAAGACCTCGATCATGAGACCTGTGCCGATACCCTGTCGTGATCCTCACAGGATGCTGAGGTGTTGAGATAACACCACTTTCCTTCATTGAGAATGCCTGTTAAACAGGGTATTCAATAGGGGCGATCGTCGTCTTCAGGGCGGGGTAGCACGATCTGAATGGGCAGGCACGTTCCACGGTAGACGAGTGCTCCACGACCGGGCAGCGTCATCGCTCTGGGGTCGGTGACCGTCCGCAAGGAGACGCCGGCAGCCTGATCGGCAGGGGCGCATACCGGGCCACGGCGACAGGCGCCTCGCGCTCACGCATGGTGGAGATCGCGCCGCGGAAGGTCGTGGCGACCTTCTCCGTCGAGGCGGAGGCCAGGACCACCTCGGAACGCTGGCGCAGCCTCCACCTGGTGGCGGCGGTGATGTCCGCCAGGTCCAGGTCGTCGACGACGAGGGCGTCGGAGGCAAGCGCCTGAGCCAGTGCCCGCAGCGCCGTGGAGCGCCCCGAGCCGGGCGGCCCGGCGACCAGGACGCTGGTGCCGGCCGGAAGCGTGACCGGTGCGGCCGCGTCCCTTCCCACAGCCCAGGTGCCCTCCGGGACGTCCTCCCAGGTGAGCCGGGTCGGCAGCGGTTCGAGCCGCAGCGCGTGGCCACCGTCGCGCTCGGATCCGGAAACCGGGCAGTCCTCACGGAGCACGATCTGGCAGGCGGTCGTCGTCGCCCCGTCCAGGATGACGCCGCGCCCCGGGGCGCCACCGGTGACCACCCGCGTGGAAGACCGGCGAGCGGCCTGCGTGCCGGTGGCCGCACCGAGAACCAGCCTGAGCCCCATGGAACCGGTCCACCGGGCGGTGGAGGCGACCAAGGGGGCGGTCAGCAGCAGGGGAGTGCCCGTCGCGGACGCAGTACGGATGACGGCCTCCAACAGGGCGTTGCCCTGGCCGGGGCCCAGCACCTCATCAATGGTCGGGATGAGGCGTCGACGTTGTCGAGGCACAGCAGGTCTGCGCCGAGGTGCCCGCTGGCGGCGAGTCCCCATAGCCGGGCCAGGGCGTCGTGGGTCCTCCGTACCGACCACCGTGCCCACCCGGGATGGGTGAAGAGCCTGCGCACGGGGAGGTCTCGTCCGTGGCCTGGCCGCAGGCGCCGGCGGCCGGGGGAACGAAGCCGCACAGGTGCACCCCTCTGCCCGAGGCCCAGTGCCGCCATCGCAGCCGAGGCGATGACGGTGGAACGCCCCGACCTCAGGGCCCCGAGGACCAGCAGCGGGCGCGTGACCCGCCAGTGCCACACCCCCAGGCTCTGCTGGCGAGGAAGATCGGTCACGGCCAGGAGAAGACGGTCGTCGTCGTGCCCGGACAGTGGTGCGTGGCCGGCCGGGTCCGCGGGGACCAGCGCCCCTGCGTCCCTCCTCAAAGCTCCCCCGGTGCTCGGGGGCCTCGGAGCCGTCCCAGCTCGAGTGCCTCGGCCGCGCTGATCGAGGTGGGCAGGGCCGGCGCCCAAGGGCGCCACGGGGCGGCGTGCCCCTCGGCCGCGCGTGAGATAAGGTCGACGACCTCCTGAACCTCACGCGTCGAGCCGCACCAGGGGCCTGAAGCACCTGACTGCCAGGACTGGGACAACCACTGGTCCCGTTGCTGGGGCCTGCCGGATCGAGGCCGCCGTCCTCGATGCTGCCGGCTCCACTGACCAGGACCCTGCCGGGATGATGACCGAGCCGGGCGGCCCCGTCGTGCCCCAGGACGTCCCTGGAGTCAGCGGCGTCGAGCACCCGCAGGCACACCCGCAAGGAGGTGTTGGCCCGAATCGCCGGGGACACGGCCCCCTGAGGACGCTGCGTGGCCAGAATGAGGTGGATTCCCAGGCTGCGCCCCTGGGCGGCGATACGCACCAGGGACTCTAGGACCTCGGCGTGCTCGCCGGCCAAGGTGGCGAACTCGTCCACCGCCACCACCAGATCGGGGACGACGACCTGCGGCGGCAGGCAGGAGGTCCTTGGCGCCGTGGGCGGCCAGGATCCGCTCGCGGCGGCGCACCTCGGCCTCCAAGGAGGACAGGGCGCGCTGGGTGCCGGCGGGATCCAGATCCGTCAGAACCCCGGCCGTGTGCGGCAGGCCGGCCAGAGGTCCGAAGGCGGCACCGCCCTTGTAATCGACGAGGACCAGGGTGAGGCGATCCGGCGCTCGGCTCAGCGCCAGCTGCACCAGCCACGAGATGAGCAGCTCGGACTTCCCTGAACCCGTTGTCCCGGCCAGCAGGGCGTGCGGGCCGTCCGCCACCAGGTCGGCACGCACCGGTCCTCGTGCTCCCACTCCGAGCACCGCCGACAGCGCCGGCGCGCCCCGGGCCGGCGAGTGCGTCCGCTCCTCCCACCGCGCCCGCAGCTCGTGGGCGTCGAGGTCGTCCATGACAGCACTGAGGGGGACCAGATCGGGGACGCCATCGCCCTGGGACGACGCCCGGGGTGGTGACGTGATCCGGGAGCGGCTCAGGTGACAAACCGTCTCCCACCAGGTCGGTGAGAACGACGGCGCCCCGGCCGGAGCGGGCCGCGTGCTCAGCGCCTGGGGCGGGACCCCATCGTGCGAGCAGGTCACTATCTGCGCGCTGCGAGGATGCGCCTGCGGGCCCCAGGCGAGGCGGAGCCCCAGCCGGTTACCTGTCTGCTGGCACTTACGCTCCACACCGCCCTGATGACCGGAGCGCTCATCCGGCGGGACAACCTGTGGGTCATCCAGCACGGTCACCCGGACCTCATCGCGGGCCAGAAGCTGGGCGCACCACCATCTGAGCGCACTGCCGGCGCCCTTGCCCACCAGGGCCAGGCTCTCGCCGTCGCAGAGCGACAGGACGCAGCGTCGTCGGCGTCCGGCACTCCAGGCGGCCAGGGCCTCCTGGGCGGCGGAGACGGGCGTCGAGTCCTCGGTCGGGGAGTCCCGGACGGGTTGAGACATGCTGGAGCGCGCCGCGACGGCCAGCAGCATCGTGGCAGGGGTCCGGCTCGCCGTGCCTCCAGCCCGGCCGGCGTCCTCGGCGGCGCCGGCGAGCGCGCCATCGGGCTCCACCCGCACGCCCGGCGCGCCCGGCGCGCTGGGCTCTCCGTTGTTGCAGGAAGGGCACCAGGCGCATGATCGTCATCGCGACCATCGGCGCCACCATGACCATGCCCATCGCGCCCCGGCTCCCCGTCCTGAGCGCGATCACCGCCGAGCCGGCCATGACCAGGACACAGACCAGTGAGCCCACCATCAACCATGCCGTTGACGAGGCCGACGTCGCAGGGGCCGCCACCACCAGGTCGCAGGGGCGCCTGCGCAGTTCGAGCACGCTGTCTCCCAGCCGCAGGAGCGCCCCCTCCTTCAACCTCATCTCCCGGCGCACGCAGCCACATCCCCACGTGCCAGTAGCGGTAGGGAGCCGTTGGCCGATCCGCAGTCCTGCGCCAGGACCCGGCCGCCGTGAAGCCGCAGACGCAGATGACGGCGGGAGACCAACGGGTCGCTGAGGACCTCGCCGCGTCCCAGGAGAGCGCCGTCCCTGACGGCTATCACCAGGCCGCGGTCAGGACCGTCCAGGACGGCAGGTGCCACGGGCCGGCCAAGGCGGCCAGAGCCGCGTCCGCAGCCGCCTCACCCGCCGAGCGCCGGAACAACGAGGGCGAGACCTCTCCCGGCAGCGGCGAGTGGAGGTCCAGGACATCGGCGGTCGCGCTCATTCCTCCAGAATCGCTGCTGGAGACCGTCACGTCGCCGTCAGGGTAACCCCGGGTGTGGACAACCTCGCCGTTCGGGGATGCTCATGGTCACTGTGGACACGGGCGCAACCCGGTGTGAACCCGGTTGGGGGAAGATGGCCCCATGACTGACACCGATGCGTCCCGCGGCTCCGCTCCCGCCCCGGCCTCCTCCTCGGCACGTTCCGATCAGCGCGGCCCCGTGGATCTGAGCGCCATCCCCACCGCCGCCCGGGAACGCTGGAGCGAGCTGGTGCGTGACATCGAGGCCGCCCGCGACGCCTACTACAACGCGATCGATGCCGAGAGCCCCCTGTCCGACGCCGACTACGACACCCTCTACCGGGAGCTGGAGGAACTGGAGGCGGCCCACCCCTCCTGGCCCGAGCCGGATCACCGACCCGCTCCGTGGGTGGGCGCGCCGTCACCGACTTCGCCCCCGCCCCGCACCACGAGCGCATGTACTCCCTTCAGGACGTCTTCTCCCTCGACGAGGTCCAGGAGTGGGCCGAGCGCATGGTCACCGAGACCGGGGTCGGCGACGACGACCTCGCCATGACCGCCGAGGTCAAGATCGACGGCCTGGCCGTGGCCCTGACCTACGAGGACGGTATCCTCACCCGAGCCGCGACCCGCGGCGACGCACCACCGGTGAAGACGTCACCGGCAACGTGCGCACCATCGCCTCGGTCCCCCTGGTCCTGGCCGGCGACGCCCACCCCTCCCTGCTCGAGGTGCGCGGCGAGGTCTACTTCCCACCCAGGACTTCGAGGGCCTTCAACGAGGAGCGTCGCACCCGAAACCTGCAGCGGCAGGCCGACGGAGCCCCCTCCTGCAGGTCTTCGCCAACCCGCGCAACGCGGCAGCCGGCTCGCTGCGCCAGAAGAACCCCGCCGTCACCGCCTCCCGGCCCCTGGCGATGATCGCCCACGGGGTCGGCGCGATCACCCCCGCACCGGGGGAGGAGCTCCCCACCCGCCAGCACGAGTGGTACGAGCTGCTGGCCGGCTGGGGGCTGCCGGTGTCCCCCTACAATGCCGTGGTGAGGGGCCGCGCCGAGCGCGAGGCCTACATCGAGCGCTACGCCGCCCACCGCCACGACCTCATCCACGAGATCGACGGCATCGTCTTCAAGCTCGACGACCACTCCCTTCAGCGCCGCCTGGGCCACACCTCCCGGGTGCCCCGCTGGGCCACCGCCTACAAGTACCCGCCCGAGGAGGTCCGCACCCGGTTGCTGGACATCGCCGTCCAGGTCGGACGCACCGGCCGCGTCACGCCCTTCGGCATGATGGAGCCGGTCCTGGTCGCCGGCTCGACGGTGGCTCGCGCCACTCTCCACAACGCCACCGAGGTGGCCCGCAAGAGCGTGCGCATTGGGGACATGGTCATCGTGCGCAAGGCCGGTGACGTCATCCCCGAGATCCTGGGGCCGGTCGCCGACCTGCGTGACGGCAGCGAGCGGGACTTCGTCATGCCGACGCACTGCCCGTCCTGCGGCACCGAGCTGGCACCGGCTAGGACGGCGACGTCGACCTGCGCTGCCCCAACACCCGTTCCTGCCCCGCCCAGCTCACCGAACGGATCGCCCACATCGGCTCCCGGGGCGCCCTGGACGTCGAAGGGCTGGGAGATGAGGCCGCCGGCGCCCTCACCCAACCCGATGCCGGACGCCGCGAGGCCCTGACCGCGCTCGCGGCGGGGCGGAGCCTGGAGACCGAAGGTGGACGGCTCAGCCTCCCGCCCGGCGAGCTCGACTCCCTCCACGTCTCCCAGCGGGTGGAGGCCGTCGAGAGCTCCTGAGGCAGGGCAGGGGATCACCGAGCAGACACCGGTGCTCACCGGCGAGGCCACCCTGTTCGACCTGACTGAGGGACGACCTGCGCGAGGTCTTCGTCTGGCGCCCGTCTCCCGTCGCGGGGTTCCCACCGGGGACTGGCGCCTGAGCCGCTTCTTCTGGACCAAGCAGACCTACGACGCCGACGGGCGGGTCAAGAAGGCGACGGTGCCGGGGAAGAACGCCACCGCCATGCTCTCCCAGCTCCGGCAGGCCCGCAGCCGCCCGCTGTGGCGCATCCTGGTGGCCCTGTCCGTGCGCCACGTTGGCCCGACTGCCGCCCGGGCCCTGGCGGCGCGCTTCAGGTCCCTGAGGCCCTGTGCCAGGCCGACGTCACCGAGCTGGCCGAGGTCGACGGCGTCGGACCCACCATCGCCGAGTCCTGGGCGCGGTGGCGCGAGGTCGACTGGCACCGCGAGATCCTCAGCCGCTGGGAGTCCGCCGGGGTCCGTACCCGGGAGGAGGCCTCGGAGGAGCAGGAGGAGCCGGCGCGCACCCTGGAGGGCCTGACCGTCGTCGTCACCGGCTCCCTGGAGGGATTCACCCGAGACAGCGCCAAGGAGGCCATCGTCTCGCGCGGCGGCAAGGCCTCGGGGAGTGTCTCGAAGAAGACGAGCTTCGTCGTCGTGGGGGACAAGGCGGGTTCCAAGGAGACCAAGGCCCGAGAGCTGGGACTGACGATCCTCGACGAGGAGGGCTTTGTGGCGCTCCTGGATGGAGGACCCAGGCGGTCTCCTGAGGGCTCACGACTGGGGCAGGGGCACCTCCTTTGTCGGAAGGTGCCCCGCCCCAGCTGACACTTGGCTGATACTGACCCTGATACCTGATACCTGATACCGGCTCAGTAGTGGCTCTGGACCACCGTGTTCGTGTCGGCCCAGTTGTGAGATCCACTGCGCCTCGGAGACCGGCATGTTGACGCAACCGTGGGAACCGGAGTACCCAAAGCTGGAGCGCCACCCCGCACCATGGAAGGCGTAGCCGCTGTAAAAGTAGCTCACCCACGGGACGTCCTCGGCGACGTAGGGGAGCCGTCAGCGTTCTCACCCCGCATGGTCTGGGACTCGTACTGCAGGTAGACCTTGTAGGTGCCGGTCACCGTCGGGGTATCGGCGGCGCCGTCGACGATGGAGACCGGGCCATGCACGACGGTCGCCCCCTCGTAGGCGGTCACCGTCTTGTTCGACAGGTTGAGGTCGACCCACTTCTCACCCGGAGCGGCCTGGTAGGGCAGCTTCTCCGCGCCGTGGCGATGGTGCGCTCCTTCCACTCCGCCTTGACCGTTGTGGCCTCGAAGGAGCCGGGTAGGCCTTGTTGCTGCCCAGGGACTGTGTGATCGCGGTGGACACCGCATCGGCGTTGTTAACGGTCTTGCCGTCCTTGGCCTCTGTCGGGGTGGAGACCACCTGACCACTGGCATTGACGTTGCGCTCGCCGGTGACGGGCTTGGAGCTGGCCTCCTCGGCCTGTGTCTTGACCCACTGGGAGACCTTCGCGGAGTCCACGGCGATGGTCGGGGCGGAGTCGGCCGAGTTGGTGACCTTGATCCACGAGGCCTTGTCCGTGTCCTCCGCCGTGTAGGAGTCCTCGCCCATGGTGATGGTGACGTCCTGGGAGACCCAGCTGTTGGCCTTGTCGGCAACCTTCTGGGCGTCGGAGTCGGAGACCTTCGGGTCGGCATTCGTGATCTTCAGCGAGATCGACGACGAGTCCAGGGACGTGGCGGCCTTCTGCGCTGCCTGAGCCAGGGCGTCGGCGTCCAGGGAGGAGCCCGTGGACGAGCTCGTGATGGTGAAGGTGGTGCCGTCCTCGCCCAGGACCACGGTGGCGTTGCGCGCCTTGGCGCGGTCCTCGAGGATCAGGGAGGTGGCGTAGCTGCTCACCTTGGTCTTGTCAGTGGTGGAGACCACCGGGACCTCGCCCTTGCCCTGGGAGACCAGGGCGCGGAGCTTCTCGCCGAGTGTGTCGCCTCGAGCCATGACGGCGTCGGCGGTGGCCTGGGCGTCCACAGTGGTTCCCAGGTCCGCCAGGGAGGCGCTGGCGGTGACGTCCCCGGAGATGTCGACCCTTGGTGCTCTTGGCGCGCTCCTCAATGGCGGCCACCACCTCCTGCCGGCTCTTGCCGGAGACGTCGGTGCCGGCCACGGTCGTGCCCGGGACGGCTCGGCCGTCGTAGTGCGCGGCGTGGGCGTAGCCTCCGGCACCGACGACGCCCAGCAGGATGAGCGCGGCGGCCGCGACCCCCAGGGGCCAACGGCGACGACGCCGCGGCTCGTCCGGGGACGACAGGGGACGACTCAGCATCGGGGGACGTGAGCGCAGGGGAGAGCGCAGGGGAAACGGCCGTGCCCGGGTCGGCTGCGGCAGGGATAGTCGGCGCCGGCGGTGTCCTCGGTTCCCGAGGCGTCCTCGGTGCTCGGCTGATCACTCGGCTCGCTGCCGGAGCCCGGCTCCGAGGTCACTGCCGGGACGACCGCCTCAATCTCCTCGGTGCTGCTCTGCTCGCGCTCATACCGCTTGCGGCGGTGTTGGCGGAATGCGCGTGCGGTGCCGCGACTTTTGCAGCCGCCTGGAAGACGGACTGACGACGCACGCCTTCGGGCTGCCCGTAGGGCGTGGTGAGCACAGGGGTCTCGCTCTGTGAGGCTTCTCCCTGGTGCTGTGCACCAGTGGGGGAAGTGTTGCCGCTCATGCATCCTCATCCCTCGGCCACGGGCCCCGTGTGGGGAGGAACGTGGCCGAATCCAGTGGTCCATCCGACCTCCGGTGGTCCAGGACCTGGATGGAGGTCTGATCCAAGGGCTAATCCTGGTCCGACCTGCGTCGACGCAGCAGCGCCGTCGCCGGCAGGCAGTCCTCACCCTGGTGATCACCATGACATCCGTGAAACCACACGGTGTCAATCATCTTCAGGGATGAGGCTCTGTGAGATCGCACGAATTCGGTGCCGGGTCAGTTTCGCCGGATTCCGAAGGCGCGGCGCCCACACCGCCTTCAGGGAAGAATGGTGTCGATGAGGGCTGGACCGCCCTGGCGCTCCTGCTTCGACGTGATGTCGACGTGATGCGGCCGCAGCCGGCTCAGCCCGACTAGACTCCACACCATGTCTGCTATTTCCACTGATGAGGTCGCACGGGTTGCGGCGCTGGCTCGGGTCGCCCTGAGCGATGAGGAGGTGACGCGCCTGGCCGGAGAGCTGGACGCGGTCGCCTCCTCCTTCGCCCGGGTCACGAGCGTGGTCACGCCCGACCTGCCGGCGACCTCCCACCCCGTGCCCCTGACCAACGTGCTGCGTGAGGACGTTGCCGGCCCCACGCTCGACGTCGACGAGCTCCTGGCCGGTGCGCCGGCCTGCGAGGGACTCCATGTTCCTCGTTCCTCAGATCCTGGGGGAGGACTCCGCCTCATGAGCGCTCACAGCACCAACGCCCTGGCCGGCCTCATCAGGAGCAGCGCCGCCGAGCAGGCCGCGGCCCTGGCGGCGGGGGAGGTCTCCTCTCGCGAGCTCACCCAGGCCCATCTTGACCGCATCGCCGCTGTCGACGGCGCCGTGGGGGCCTTCCTCAACGTCGATGCCGAGTGCGCCCTGAGCCAGGCCGACGCCGCTGACGCCGCCCGCAAGGAGGGCCAGGCGACCAGCGAGCTGACCGGTGTGCCGGTGGCCGTCAAGGACCTCATCGTCACCCGTGGCCAGGTCACGACCGCCGCCTCACGGATGCTCGAGGGGTGGGTGCCGCCCTATGACGCCACCCTTGTGCGTAACCTGCGCGCCGCCCGCACCCCGATCCTGGGCAAGACCAATCTCGACGAGTTCGCCATGGGCGGCTCCACCGAGCACTCGGCCTTCGGCCGCACCGCCAACCCCTGGGACCTGGGCCGCATCCCCGGAGGATCCTCGGGTGGCTCGGCCGCCGCCGTCGGCGCCTACGAGGCTCCCGTGGCCGTGGGCACCGACACCGGAGGCTCGATCCGCCAGCCGCGGCCGTCACCGGCACAGTCGGCGTCAAGCCGACCTACGGCACGGTCTCGCGCTTCGGCGTCATCGCCATGGCCTCCTCCCTCGACACGCCCGGCCCCATGGCCCGCACGGTGCTGGACACCGCTCTGCTGCACGACGTCATCGCCTCCCACGACCCGCTGGACTCGACGTCCTTGCCGGACGCGCCGCGCGGCATGGCCGCCGTGGTCCGGGCCGCGCAGGAGGGACGGGACCTGACCGGCCTGCGGGTCGGCGTCATCTCCGAGCTCGACGGCGGAGGGGCTACCACGACGGCGTCGTGGTCTCCTTCCACGCCGCCCTGGAGCTGCTCGAGGCGGCCGGAGCGCAGGTGGAGACCGTCTCCCTGCCGCACCTGGAGTACGCCCTGGACGCCTACTACCTCATCATGCCCGCCGAGGCCTCCTCTAACCTGGCCCGCTACGACGGGATGCGCTACAGCCTGCGCGTCGAGCCGACGTCGGGACCCGTCACCGCCGAGACCGTCATGGCGGCCACCCGAGGGTCGGGCTTCGGCGACGAGGTCAAGCGCCGCATCATCCTGGGCACCCACGTGCTGTCGGCCGGCTACTACGACGCCTACTACGGCTCGGCCCAGAAAGTGCGCACTCTCGTGCAGCGCGACTTCGCCGCCGCCTGGGACAAGGCGGACATCCTTGTCTCGCCCACCGCTCCGGTGACGGCCTACCGCTTCGGTGAGAAGGACGACCCGCTGGCGATGTACAAGCTGGACGTGACCACGATCCCGGCCAACCTCGCGGGGGTGCCCGGCATGAGCCTGCCCTCGGGCCTGAGCGATGACGGGCTTCCGGTGGGCTTCCAGATACTGGCGCCGCAGAAGGCCGATGACCGCCTGTACCGCGTGGGCGCCGTCCTGGAGGCCGAGCTGGAGGAGACATGGGGGGCGCCGCTGCTGTCGCGTGCGCCCGAGCTGGAGGAGACACGATGAGTGACATGCTGATGGACTTCGACGAGGCCGTTCGTCGCTACGACCCGGTCCTGGGACTCGAGGTGCACGTCGAGCTGGGGACCGCCACCAAGATGTTCGACGCCGCCCCCAACGTCTTCGGCGCTCAGCCCAACACGATGGTGACCCCCACGTCGGTGGGGCTTCCCGGCGCGCTGCCGGTGGTCAATGCCCGCGGCGTGGAGTACGCCATCCGCATCGGCCTGGCCCTGGGCTGCGAGATCGCGCAGTCCTGCCGCTTCGCCCGGAAGAACTACTTCTACCCGGACCTGGCCAAGGACTTCCAGACCTCCCAGTCCGATGAGCCCATCGCCTACGACGGCGCCCTGGAGATCGAGATGGAGGACGGCTCCTTCTTCACCATCCCGATCGAGCGGGCCCACATGGAGGAGGACGCCGGCAAGAACACCCACATCGGAGGCGCCGACGGCCGCATCGAGGGCGCCAGCCACTCCCTGGTGGACTACAACCGCGCCGGTGTGCCGCTGGTGGAGATCGTCACCCGTCCCATCGAGGGCGCCGGTGCCAGGGCACCTCAGGTTGCCGCCGCCTACGTGCGCACCCTGCGCGACATCTTCCGGGCCCTGGGGGTCTCCGAGGCGCGCATGGAGCGCGGCAACGTGCGCGCCGACGTCAACGTCTCCCTGCGCGAGTCGCCCGATGCGCCGCTGGGCACCCGCACCGAGACCAAGAACGTCAACACTTTCCGTGGGATCGAGCAGGTCGTCCGTTACGAGATCCAGCGTCAGGCCGCCATCCTGGCCTCCGGGGGAGAGGTGCTTCAGGAGACCCGTCACGGCCAGGCCGACGGCACCACTCGCGCCGGTCGCGTCAAGTCCGACGCCGACGACTACCGCTACTTCCCCGAGCCGGACCTTGTGCCGGTGGCGCCCAGCCGCGAATGGGTCGAGGAGATCCGTGCGGGGCTGCCCGAGATGCCTGCGGCCAAGCGCCGTCGCCTCAAGGCCGAGTGGGCTCTGAGCGACACCGAGATGCGCGACGTCGTCAACGCTGGGGCGCTCGATCTCATCGAGGCCACCGCGGCAGCAGGAATCACCGGTCAGGCTGCCCGCAAGTGGTGGATGGGCGAGCTCTCCCGCAGGGCCAAGGAGCAGGAGACCGCCCTGGAGGACATGGCCGTCACGCCCGAGCAGATCGCCGAGCTGCAAGGGCTGGTGGACTGCGGGCGCCTGACCGACAAGCTCGCTCGCCAGGTTCTCGAGGGGGTCCTGGCCGGAGAGGGTGATCCTGAGGCCGTGGCTGCCGCTCGCGGGCTCGAGGTCGTCTCCGACGACTCCGCGCTGCTGGCCGCCGTGGACGAGGCCCTGGCCGCCAACCCGGACGTGGCCGACAAGATCCGCGGCGGTAAGGTCCAGGCGGCCGGCGCCATCGTCGGAGCCGTCATGAAGGCGACCCGCGGCCAGGCCGACGCCAAGCGGGTGCGTGAGCTCGTTATGGAGCGCGTGCAGGGCTGAGGCGAGTCTTCTCGCCACTGGTCTGCTGAATAATCCCCCGCGCGTTGTCCTCCCGTATCGAGGGCGGCTCGGAACGGTCCGGCCCGTCACCGCTGCACCCAGCCAGTGGTGACGGGCCGGACCGTTGTTGCCGGCAGCCGCCCGGAGCCTCGCCAGCGGCTCGCGTCGGTGATGGTGGGCTTGCGCGCAGGGTGAGATTGCTTGCGAAAGCCGCTGCGAATCTCAGTATCTGATCATAACGGGACCGTTATCCGAGTGGCTGGCGGCCGGTGGGGGTTAGAGCTCAGAGCACTTGTCTCAAGTCCCCGCCTGCCCCACGAGGAGTGCCCATGGTTCAGCCCGAGTCCCAGTTACACCGTCGCCCTGTATCTCGAGGTGCCCGCCTCCCCAGAAGGCGGTGGCCCGCCTGGTCGACACCGCCACTGCGACTGGCGCCATCGTCACTGGTGTCGATGTGGCCGACGCCGATGGTGACAAGCTCACCGTCAACCTGACCGCCGACACCCGCGACTCCAAGCACCGCAACGAGCTGGTCGCCAAGCTGGAGGAGATCGACGGCGTCGTCGTCCGCAATGTCGGTGACTCGACCTTCCTGACTCACGTCGGGGGCAAGATCGAGGTGACCGGCAAGTACCCGATCCACAACCGTCGTGACCTGGCCCGCGTCTACACCCCGGTGTGGCTCGCGTCTGCAAGGCCATCTACGACCACCCCGAGCGCGCTCGGATGCTCACCATCAAGAAGAACACCGTCGCCGTCGTCACCGATGGGACCGCGGTCCTGGGCCTGGGGACATCGGACCGTCGGCCGCCATGCCTGTCATGGAGGGCAAGGCCGTCCTGTTCAAGCAGTTCGGCAACGTGGACGCCTGGCCGGTGGCTCTGGACACGAAGGATCCCGAGGAGATCATCTCCATCGTCAAGGCTATTGCCCCGGCTTACGGGGGCATCAACCTGGAGGACATCGCGGCCCCCAAGTGCTTCGACATCGAGGCCCGTTTGCGCGAGGAGCTCGATATCCCCGTCTTCCACGACGACCAGCACGGCACCGCCATCGTGACCCTGGCGGCCCTCATCAACGCTCTGAAGATCGTGGGCAAGAAGATCGAGGACGTGCGCATTGTCCTGTCCGGTGTCGGCGCGGCTGGCAGCGCCATTGCCAAGCTGCTCATGGCGCACGGAGCCACGGACATCGTCGGTTACGGACGCAGCGGGGCTCTGTCCTCGGCGAACACTGAGGGAATGAACGAGCACCGCAAGTGGCTGGCGGAGAACACCAACCCGCGTCAGGTGACCGGTTCCCTCAAGGAGGGTCTCAAGGGGCTGACGTCTTCATCGGTGTCTCCTCGGGCAACCTGCTCGAGCCCGAGGACCTGGAGGTCATGAACGACGGCGCCATCGTCTTCGCCATGGCCAACCCGATCCCGGAGGTCGACCCGATCCGTGCCGCCGACTACGCCGCCGTGGTGGCGACCGGACGCTCGGACTTCCCCAACCAGATCAACAATGTGCTGGCCTTCCCCGGTCTCTTCCGCGGCCTGCTGGACACCGGCATCACCGACATCTCCACCGAGCTGCTTCGGGCTGCCTCCACCGGTATCGCCTCGGTGATCGCCGACGACGAGATCAGCCCCGTGTACATCATCCCCGGTGCCTTCGACACTCGGGTCGCCGACGCCGTGGCCAAGGCGGTCCGCAAGTTCGCTGAGACGGGTGAGGGCTGGGTACGTTCCATATGACGCGGCAGGGGCGTGAGACACCCGCGGGTGTCTCACGCCCCTCGCCGTGCTCGGTACATGGCCTGAGCTCGCTCGTCGGTCAGACGGCGTCGGCGGCATCAGCGCAGCCAGGAGTCGCCGACCAGACGAGACCACCAGGTGCCCAGCCCCAGGGTGTCGGCGGCCCGCGTCAGCCTGAACAGAATGGTGGACAGAGTCAGAACCCAGTGGAGATCGACCAGGGGGTTGGTCGCAGCGTTCTCAGTGCCTCCGGTTCCGATGGGCCACATGGCCAGATACAACGAGACCATGAGTGCTTGCGTCGGGCTGGTCGGTGGACACTGATGACTGACGAACGGCGGGGTGTTGCTGCCGCACATGCGGGCGGTTACCGAAAGTGTTGGGATGCCGCCGAAAAGTAGGTGTGTCCTGGATCATGGCCTCCCGGTTTGACGTCCGTGGGGTGGACCTGCCTAAAGTACAGCCCGCTGCCGAACGGGCCGGGCCTGGCTCAAGGCCTTCCGGTAGCGGATCTGCTACGGCGGGACGTCGGTCGGTGTGACCGAGAGCAATGCTCATGAGGTTGACGCTGAACCGGCAAATGTTCTAGAGTAGCGGAGTTGCTCGCCTGAGCGACGTTAAGTCGGAAGACTTAATCGAGCCCCGGCTGGGTGTGTTGTTTGAGAACTCGATAGTGTGTCATGTTTTTTTATGCCATTGCCCTGGGGGCTGCGCGTGACTTTGGTTGTGTGTGGTTTTTGGGGTTTGTTTTGTTTTGGTTTGCCTGGTCCTCATTTGTTGTGGGGGTTGGGTTGGGCCTTGGTCTGGTTTTCTGGGCTGTTGTACTGACTTGTGGGGGTCCTGGCTTGTTGGTTGGGGTTCCTTGTTTGTTGGTTTTGTTTGGAGAGTTTGATCCTGGCTCAGGACGAACGCTGGCGGCGTGCTTAACACATGCAAGTCGAACGGTGAAGCGCCTTCCTTTTTGGTGGGTGTGGATGAGTGGCGAACGGGTGAGTAACACGTGAGTAACCTGCCCCCCTTCTTCTGGATAACCGCATGAAAGTGTGGCTAATACGGGATATTCTGGGTCTGTCGCATGATGGGTCTGGGAAAGGTTTTTTTCTGGTGGGGGATGGGCTCGCGGCCTATCAGCTTGTTGGTGGGGTGATGGCCTACCAAGGCGGTGACGGGTAGCCGGCCTGAGAGGGTGGACGGTCACACTGGGACTGAGACACGGCCCAGACTCCTACGGGAGGCAGCAGTGGGGAATATTGCACAATGGGCGCAAGCCTGATGCAGCGACGCCGCGTGAGGGATGGAGGCCTTCGGGTTGTGAACCTCTTTCGCCAGTGAAGCAGGCCTGCCTCGTTTGTGGGTGGGTTGACGGTAGCTGGATAAGAAGCGCCGGCTAACTACGTGCCAGCAGCCGCGGTAATACGTAGGGCGCGAGCGTTGTCCGGAATTATTGGGCGTAAGAGCTCGTAGGCGGCTGGTCGCGTCTGTCGTGAAATCCTCTGGCTTAACTGGGGGCTTGCGGTGGGTACGGGCCGGCTTGAGTGCGGTAGGGGAGGCTGGAACTCCTGGTGTAGCGGTGGAATGCGCAGATATCAGGAAGAACACCGGTGGCGAAGGCGGGTCTCTGGGCCGTTACTGACGCTGAGGAGCGAAAGCGTGGGGAGCGAACAGGATTAGATACCCTGGTAGTCCACGCCGTAAACGTTGGGCACTAGGTGTGGGGGGCCTTTTCCGGGTTTTCCGCGCCGTAGCTAACGCATTAAGTGCCCCGCCTGGGGAGTACGGCCGCAAGGCTAAAAACTCAAAAGGAATTGACGGGGGCCCGCACAAGCGGCGGAGCATGCGGATTAATTCGATGCAACGCGAAGAACCTTACCAAGGCTTGACAGTGCCGGTCGGCTCCGGAGACGGGGTTTCCTCCTTGTGGGGGCCGGTTCACAGGTGGTGCATGGTTGTCGTCAGCTCGTGTCGTGAGATGTTGGGTTAAGTCCCGCAACGAGCGCAACCCTTGTCTCGTGTTGCCAGCACGTTGTGGTGGGGACTCGCGGGAGACTGCCGGGGTCAACTCGGAGGAAGGTGGGGGATGACGTCAAATCATCATGCCCCTTATGTCTTGGGCTTCACGCATGCTACAATGGCCGGTACAGAGGGCTGCGATACTGTGAGGTGGAGCGAATCCCTTAAAGCCGGTCTCAGTTCGGATCGGTGTCTGCAACTCGACACCGTGAAGTTGGAGTCGCTAGTAATCGCAGATCAGCAACGCTGCGGTGAATACGTTCTCGGGCCTTGTCACACCGCCCGTCACGTCATGAAAGTCGGCAACACCCTGAAGCCCGTGGCCTTATGGGGAGCGGTCGAAGGTGGGGCTGGTGATTGGGACGAAGTCGTAACAAGGTAGCCGTACCGGAAGGTGCGGCTGGATCACCTCCTTTCTAAGGATTGATTGTGTGGGTGTGGTCCCCTGGTCGTTTGATCTTGCTCGGGCCGCTGTATGGGTCTGGGCCGGCCTGGGGGCTTGCCCTGCGGGAGGCTGGGCGGCTGGCCGTCGTGCACTGGTGTGCGGGGTGGTTGGCTTGTCTGGTGTGTGGTGTAGAAGACACATCCTCTTGCTTCTGCTTCTGGCTGTGTGCTGGGGGTGGGGGTTGGGTGGGTGCCCTTGCTGTGTGGTGGGGGTGGCATGCTGTCGGGGTTCTGGGGTAGTGCGCCCTGGTTGCCTGGCCTGTGTTCTGCTGCCTTGTGTGGGTGGTGGGGTGTGGGTGTGGGTGGGTTGGTTGTGAACTGTATAGTGGACGCGAGCATCTTACTGTTTGTTTTCTGCGACAGAATGTTTCTTGTTTTGTTGTGGTTTTTGTTGTTTGTTGTTTTGAGCGTTCGGTGGATGCCTTGGCATCAGGGGCCGATGAAGGACGTGGTGGCCTGCGATATTCCTCGAGGGAGCCGGCTGGCGGGCTGTGATCCGAGGGTTTCCGAATGGGGGACCCGGCACGAGTTATGTCGTGTCACCTGCATCTGAATTGTATAGGGTGTGGGGGGTGACGCGGGGAAGTGAAACATCTTAGTACCCGTAGGAGTAGATATTCCGTGAGTAGTGGCGAGCGAAAGCGGATGATGGTTAAACCGTGTGCGTGTGATACTCGGCAGGGGTTGCGTGTGCGGGGTTGTGGGGGCTGTCCTGTTTCTCTTCTGCCGGAGAGGGGGCGCGTGTGCTGGCCGGTAGCTGAATCGTCTGGGAAGGCGTGGCGTAGTGGGTGATACCCCCGTAGGCGGAACTGGTTGGTGCGTGTCTGGGATGGTTTGCCCGAGTAGCACGGGGCTCGTGGAATCCTGTGTGAATCTGCCAAGACCACTTGGTTGCCTGAATACCTCCTGATGACCGATAGTGGATAGTACCGTGAGGGAATGGTGAAAAGTACCCCGGGAGGGGAGTGAAATAGTACCTGAAACCGGGCGCTTGCAAGCCGTCAGAGCCTTCACGCGCTTGTGTGGGGGTGGTGGCGTGCCTTTTGAAGAATGAGCCTGCGAGTCAGTGGCGTGTCGCGAGGTTAACCCGTGTGGGGTAGTCGTAGCGAGAGCGAGTCCGAAGAGGGCGATTGTAGTGGCGCGTTCTGGACCCGAAGCGGGGTGATCTACCCATGGCCAGGTTGAAGCACGTGTAAGAGCGTGTGGAGGACCGAACCCACCTAGGTTGAAAACTGGGGGGATGAGCTGTGGGTAGGGGTGAAAGGCCAATCAAACTCCGTGATAGCTGGTTCTCCCCGAAATGCATTTAGGTGCAGCGTTGCGTGTTGCCCGGCGGAGGTAGAGCTACTGGGTGGCTGATGGGCCCCACAGGGTTACTGACGTCAACCAAACTCCGAATGCCGTCGGGTTGTAGCGTGGCAGTGAGACTGCGGGGATAAGCTCCGTGGTCGAGAGGGAAACAGCCCAGATCGCCGGCTAAGGCCCCTAAGCGTGTGCTAAGTGGGAAAGGATGTGCGGTCGCGCAGACAACCAGGAGGTTGGCTTAGAAGCAGCCATCCTTGAAAGAGTGCGTAATAGCTCACTGGTCAAGTGGTCGTGCGCCGACAATGTAGCAGGGGCTCAAGCACACCGCCGAAGCCGCGGACCCATGACGTTGTTCCCTTCACCGTCCGGCTTGCCCGGGTGGTGGCAGGGGTTGTGGGTGGTAGGGGAGCGTCCTGCACCGGGGGAAGCCTGTGGGTGACTGCTGGTGGACGGTGTGGGAGTGAGAATGCAGGCATGAGTAGCGATACTAGGGTGAGAAGCCCTAGCGCCGAATGACCAAGGGTTCCAGGGCCAGGCTAGTCCGCCCTGGGTGAGTCGGGACCTAAGGCGAGGCCGACAGGCGTAGTCGATGGATGACGGGTTGATATTCCCGTACCGGCGAAGCACCGCCCATGCTGACGTGCGGGTGCTAACCCACGCCCGGCCACCATATGCCGCGCCTACTCCTTTCGGGGGTGGTGTGGTTGTGGTGGTGGGGTCTGGGGGTCCTCCGTGCAGGTAGGCAAGCGTGTTAACAGGGGTGACGCACAGTGGTAGCCCGGCGGATCTGATGGCTTGGTCCGTTCAAGCGCGCAGCCCGTCCTCCAGGTAAATCCGGGGGGCAGCCCATTTGGTTGGGTGGGGGTGAGGCGTGATGGTGACCCTGCTTTTGGTGGGGGATAACAGGGTGATCCTGGGAGTGCCGAGAAAAAGCCTCGACGCGATGGTGTTAGCCGCCCGTACCCTAAACCGACACAGGTGGTCGGGCAGAGTATGCCTAGGGCGCACGAGTGAATCATGGTTAAGGAACTCGGCAAAAATGCCCCCGTAACTTCGGGAGAAGGGGGCCCTGATCCTCGAAGCTCCTTTTGCGGGCTAGGGGGAGGGTCGCAGAGGCCAGGGGGAAGCGACTGTTTACTAAAAACACAGGTCTGTGCGAAGCTGTAAGGCGATGTATACGGACTGACGCCTGCCCGGTGCTGGAAGGTTAAGAGGAACCATCAACCCCCTTGTGGGGTGAAGTGGTGAATTTAAGCCCCAGTAAACGGCGGTGGTAACTATAACCATCCTAAGGTAGCGAAATTCCTTGTCGGGTAAGTTCCGACCTGCACGAATGGCGTAACGACTTCCCCGCTGTCTCAACCATGAGCTCGGCGAAATTGCAGTACGAGTAAAGATGCTCGTTTCGCGCAGAAGGACGGAAAGACCCCGGGACCTTTACTATAGCTTGGTATTGGCGCCCGCTATAGCTTGTGCAGGATAGGTGGGAGACTGTGAAGCTGTCACGCTAGTGGTGGTGGAGTCGTCGTTGAAATACCACTCTGGTTATGGCGTGCGCCTGAACCTGGGCCCGTGATCCGGGTTAGGGACAGTGCCTGGTGGGTAGTTTAACTGGGGCGGTTGCCTCCTAAAGTGTAACGGAGGCGCTCAAAGGTTCCCTCGGCCTGGTCGGTAACCAGGTGTTGAGTGTAAGTGCACAAGGGGGCTTGACTGTGAGACTGACGGGTCGAGCAGGTACGAAAGTAGGAACTAGTGATCCGGCGATCCCGTGTGGGTGGGTCGTCGCTCAACGGATAAAAGGTACCCCGGGGATAACAGGCTGATCCTGCCCAAGAGTCCATATCGACGGCATGGTTTGGCACCTCGATGTCGGCTCGTCGCATCCTGGGGCTGGAGCAGGTCCCAAGGGTTGGGCTGTTCGCCCATTAAAGCGGTACGCGAGCTGGGTTTAGAACGTCGTGAGACAGTTCGGTCCCTATCCTCTGCGCGCGTTGGAGACTTGAGGAGGCCTGTCCCTAGTACGAGAGGACCGGGACGGACGAACCTCTGGTGTGCCAGTTGTCTCGCCTGGGGCACGGCTGGTTGGCTACGTTCGGGAAGGGTAACCGCTGAAAGCATCTAAGCGGGAAACCATCTTCAAGATGAGGTCTCCGCAGGGCACTTTGGTGTTCTGGTAGGCTCCCAGTAGATGACTGGGTTGATAGGCTAGGAGTGGAAGACCGGTAACGGTTTAGAGAGCTGACTAGTACTAATAAGCCGATACAAACAACAACACCCCACACGCCACGCACCATGTGGGTGGGGGGTGAGCAGTACGGTAAGCGTGAGCGTCCACTATACGGTCCACATCCAACCCAGCCACCAGACCACACGCTAAGTGTGGTGGGGTAGGCGGCTGGGCATGGATAATCGAATAGCGTCCCACAGACGACGGTTAAAGCACTGCCCGTGTAGTCGTCTCGGTGGTCATAGCGGCAGGGAGACGCCCGGACCCATTCCGAACCCGGAAGCTAAGCCTGACAGCGCCGATGGTACTGCACCCGCCAGGGTGTGGGAGAGTAGGGACACCACCGAGCACAAGCTTACTGGTTGTCGGGCCGGCCCCACCACACGTGCGGGGGACCGGCCCGACAACCGTTAACCCCCACACAAACAACACAGAGGACATCGGCCACGGCTGAAGCCGTGGCGGCCTGTGTCCAGGCCCGAACTGACATCGAGGCACAAAACGGTGCACCATTGTCTCTGTGACTCATAGCGACCTCCCTTCCACTCCATCGGGCAGCAACCATGAACCGAGTCTTGATGCCGATCGGCTCATGCAACAGTCCGGCGTCGTACTGCACCTGGGGCGACTCATGCTCGCCGCCGGTGCCGGCTCCTACCGCATCAAGTCCTCCATGGCCAGAGCCGCCTCGGCGGTCGGTCTTGACCGTCACGAGGCGACTGTGACGATGACCGAGATCGTCACCTCCTCCTACGTCGGCAACCGTTTCCGCACCGAGGCCTGTGAGGTGCGTTGGGTCGGCGTCAATGTCGACCGCTTGGAGGCACTGCGCAGGATCGTCCACGATCTGCGTGCACACGAGACCGTTGAGCATCTCGAGGCCAAGCTTGAACAGGTCGAGAAGATGCACGGCCGCTATAACGTCTTCGCCAACGCCGCAGCATCGGGTGTGGCCTGTGCCGGATTCTGCTTCCTCAACAAGGGCGGTTGGGTCGAGTGCCTCACGGTGCTCGTCGCGGCATTCCTGGGACAGCTCATTCGCAGGCAGATGCTTGAGCGTCACTACCAGCACTTCTTCACCTGGCTCGTGTGCGGCGTCGCGGCGTCGGGCACCTACATGGGCGTCGTCACCGCGCTGAACGCTTCTGGTGTGGTGTCAGGAAACCACCAGGGCGGCATTATCTCTGCGATCCTCTTCCTCATCCCGGGTTTCCCGATGGTCACCGCTATGCTCGACCTGTTCCGACAAGACTTCTCTTCGTCCCTCTCGCGCAGCGCCTACGTCCTCATGGTCATGGCTGCAGCGGGCGTCGCCGTCTGGACCGTGACCTTCGTCTTCCGTTGGGATGTTGCAGCGGCCAGCGACGCCACTCTTGATGGACCTCTTCTCTACGTTCTGCGGTGCTTCTGCTCCTTTATCGCCGCCTACGGATTCGCCATGCTGTTCAATGCAGGCGTGAAGGCCAGCATGCTGGCTGCGGTGGTCGGGGCCCTGGCCAATACCGGCAGACTGCTTCTCATTGACGTCTTCCACGTGCCATGGCAGCTCGCGGTGGGACTGGCTGCGGTCACGATTGGGCTGCTCGCCCAGCTCTTCGTCTCCCGCGCGTCCCTGTCCCGGGTAGCTCTTTCCGTTCCCGCTGTGGTCATCATGATCCCCGGGGTTCCCTTCTACAGGGCTATCTCTGCGCTCAACACGCTCTCTGTGGACAAAGGGGGGCGTCGACGTCGGTGACGCGGCTACGAACCTGGCTGAGGTCTTCTTTGTCATTACGGCTATCGGCGTCGGTCTCGCTTTGGCGCGCATCATCACCGACCACAACTGGCGCCACGACGTGGCCACCTCGGAGCACATCACGCTGCCTCGCACACACGTTGAGGCGGCGGAGCAGCCTCTGGAGGACTGACGTTCGGTCTGCAGGCTCCCAGTTGAACAATGGTGGCCCGCCGCTGACATTCAGCGACGGGCCACCATCGATGATGCGAGACCGGTGAGCCTGCGGTGAGCGGGTCACAGCCCGCCGAGGACCTGCGCAATGAAGATCTTGACGATCATGGCCACGGGATAGACCATCGCGTACCCCAGCGCCACTCGGGGGTCGGCGCCGGTGCGCTCGTTGGCGAAGGCCAGAATCGCCGGCTGGGTCTGGGCACCACCGATGAGGCCGGACAGGCGAGTGCCACCCATCTTGACGATCCAGCGCATGGAGGCGTAAATCCCCAGCCCCACAATGGTGGTGACGACGAAGCCGGTGACGAAGATCCTCCACCAGTCGCCTCCGGTGAACGCGTGCGCGATCTCCCCACCGGCCTTGGTGCCCGCCTGAGCGAGGAAGACCAGGAGCCCGAACTCCGAGAGCACCGCCGTCGCGGTGAACGGCATGGCGGTCACGAACTTCCCGATGCGGCCGATGCGCCCGAAGATGAGCCCGACCAGGAGTGTTCCGGCAGCCGACCCGATGGAGAAGGTCGCGCCGGTGGGCGTGAGGAACTTCCACTCACCGATGAAGATGCCCAGTGCCATCCCCAGGCCCAGCGCCACCGGGTTGATGGAGGACAGGCCGCGCGAGGAGTCGCCGAAGTACGTGGAGATCTCCTTCATGCGTCCGGTCGGGCCGACGACGCGCACCCGGTCTCCCTGCTGCAGCACCAGATCCGGGGTGCCCACCATGTCGACGTCGCCGCGGCGTACTCGCGAGATCGTCGCCCCGAAACGGCTGTCGATATCCAGCTCACTGATGGTGCGTCCGGCCAGCTTCGGGTCCGAGACCGTGATCCGGCGGAAGTCGAGTACTTGCGGTCCTCGATGAGTGAGTGCGACGAGCCGTGGCCCACCGCCTTGATCGCCTGGTTGACGGCGTCCTGGGTGCCGACGACGGTGATGAGATCGTCCTTGCACAGCCGGTCGTCGTTCTTCGGCCGGGTGATCGGGCCCTTCTCGCCCCGACGCAGACGGGAGAACCGCAGCTGTCCCGAGATGGTCTCAACGATGTTGCCCAGGAGCGGGCCGTCCTCGCGCTCCACCCGGATGGTGCGGTTGATGAGCGGGGAGGGAGTGTCTTTGTCGCTGCGCCGGTAGCGCAGCGCCAGCAGGCAGAAGAACAGCATCCCGATGACGCCGTAGAGGTAGGTGACGGCATAGGCCACGGTGGCGTCACCTGGTCCTGCTTTGTCGCCGGCCGTGGCGGCGGCGTTACCGGCTGCGGCCAGGGCGGGCGTGTTCGTGACGGCACCGGCGAAGGCTCCTGCGATCATCGCCGCCTTGAGCCCGAGCAGGCGCCCCACGCCCAGGGCCGCCAGGGCCGCGACGCCCAGAACGCCCAGGAGGATCGCCAACGGTCCGCCGGCGGTTCGGATGACGTGGAAGAAGTTCGGTCCGGACTGGATGCCGATGGCGAAGGTGAAGATCGCCAGCCCCAGTGCTCCCAGGTCCCTTGTGAACCTCAATGGGGGTGGAGGCGGACGCTCCCCAGGCCGCCAAGGCGATGCCGCTGAACAGGACGGCCGCTGCGCCCAGGCTCACGCCCTTGATCTTGATGTGCCCGAGCAGCATCCCGGCGCCGACCAGGAGGAACAGGACGAGAACCGCGTTCTTGGACAAGTGGTGCAGGACGTTGGCATGCGCCACCTTCCAGATCAGCAGGGCGGTACTGCCGATCAGGAGGGCCGTCGCCGGGACGCGTATGCTCCTGCGCCTGGCGCGCCAGAGCAGCAGCCCGGAGCCAGTCATGAGGAGGACGATGACAACCGGGTTGTCCAACAGATAGTCCAGGACCATAGCCACGTCGCTAGTGCCGCCTTCCGTGTCGCCGCTGAAAGTGACGCAGCGGACGTTTTGTCAGGAGTAATAGGAGCATTGTGTCATCTCCACCTGCACTGATGGCGTACCAAGGTCCGTGATCCGCGAGGGAGTGGAGAAGCCCCTAGCGTGGAGAACGGTCATGCCACCGGGTTCGTGATTCCACGATGTGAGATTGAGGCTGTCTCATTATGACTCTGTGCGGAGACTGATCTAACGTTCATTACCCGGCAGGGTCGCCGGGCAGTAGGCACGGAGAAGGAGAGCGAGTGATGACATGCGATGACGCTCCCGCACGTCAGGGCCAACAGGTCATGACAGGCGCCCAGGCTCTGGTGCGCGCGCTGGAGGAGCTAGGCGTCACAGACATCTTCGGGATGCCGGGCGGTGCCATCCTGCCCTTCTATGACCCCCTGCTCGCCTCGACGAAGATCCGCCACGTCCTGGTGCGTCACGAACAGGGCGCTGGTCATGCCGCCGAGGGCTATGCCATGGTCACTGGTCGCCCCGGGGTGTGTGTCGTCACGTCCGGTCCCGGAGCCACCAACCTCATCACCCCCATCGGTGACGCCCACATGGACTCGGTGCCCATGCTGGCCATCACCGGGCAGGTCGGAAGCCGTGGAATCGGGACGGACGCCTTCCAGGAGGCCGATATCGTCGGTGCCACGATGCCCTTCGTCAAGCACTCCTTCCTCATCACCCGTGCCGAGGACATCGTCCCGCGCGTGGCTGAGGCCTTCCACATCGCCTCAACCGGGCGCCCCGGCCCGGTCCTCATTGACATCTCCAAGGATGCCCAGGAGGGGGCCACCGAGTTCGTGTGGCCCCCGGCTCGAGACCTTCCCGGCTACCGCCTACCGGGCAAGCCCAACCAGCGGCGCCTGGCTCAGGCTGCCGAGGTGATCTCTGCAGCCGAGCGACCCGTCCTCTACCTCGGTGGTGGCTTGAGCCGGGCGCAGGTTCCCACCGATGAGCTTGCCAAGCTCATCGAGCTCATCGGAGCACCCTTCGTCACCACTCTGACCGCCCTGGACGTTATGCCCAGTGAGCACCCGCTCAACCTGGGGATGCCGGGCATGCACGGCACTGTGGCCGCTGTCGGGGCGCTGCAGCGGGCCGACCTCGTCGTCTGCCTGGGAGCCCGCTTCGACGACCGGGTCACCGGTAGACCGGACACCTTCGCCACCAAGGCCTCGGTGATCCACGTCGACGTCGACCCCGCCGAGATCTCCAAGATCCGCACCGCCGATGTCCCGATCGTCGGGGACCTGGCCGACGTCGTTCCCGCACTGAGCGCCGAGCTCCGCGACCACATCGCCGCCGAGGGGCGGGCGGACATCGCCCCGTGGCGCAGCGAGGTCGAGCGCATCCAGTCCACTTACCCCACGGACTGGACCGATACCGACGACGGGCTGCTCCAGCCTCAGGAGGTCATCACCCATCTCGACCGGGCCGCCTCCGAGGACACCATCTGGGTCACGGGCGTGGGCCAGCACCAGATGTGGGCAGCCCACTACCTCACTTTCCGCCACCCTCACACCTGGCTCACCTCAGCCGGCGCCGGCACCATGGGATACGGTCTGCCCGCCGCCATGGGCGCCAAGGAGGCCCGCCCCGACCGGCCGGTGTGGCTCATCGACGGAGACGGCTGCTTCCAGATGACCAACCAGGAGCTGGCCACCTGCACCCTCAACAACATCCCCATCAAGGTCGCCATCATCAACAACTCCTCGCTGGGGATGGTGCGGCAGTGGCAGACGTTGTTCTACGGGCAGCGCTACTCCAACACCGATCTGCATACCGGTGCCGGAACGGCACGCATCCCCGACTTCGTCACCATGGCCGAGGCCTACGGGGCCGTGGGACTGCGCTGCGAGCGCCTGGAGGACTTAGATGACGTCATCGCCCAGGCCAATGCCATCAACGACCGCCCCGTCGTCGTCGACTTCATCGTCTCCGCGGACGCCCAGGTGTGGCCCATGGTCGCGGCCGGGGTGTCCAACGACGGATCCAGCACGCCCGCGGCATGAGCCCGGTGTGGGAAGAGGAGTGAGCGCCGTGAGCGAGAAGCACACGCTGTCCGTCCTGGTGGAGAACAAGCCCGGCGTCCTGACCCGGGTCTCGGCGCTGTTCACGCGCCGGGGCTTCAACATCCACTCCCTGGCCGTGGGGCCCACCGAGCACGAGGACATCTCGCGCATCACGGTGATCGCCGATGCCGAGGGACTGGCCATGGAGCAGGTCACCAAGCAGCTCAACAAGCTGGTCAACGTCCTCAAGATCGTCGAGCTCGACCCCGACACATCGGTCGAGCGCGAGCTCTACCTCATCAAGGTGCACGCCGATGATGCCAACCGCACGGCGGTGCTCCAGGTCGTCGACCTGTTCCGCGCGCACGTCGTGGACGTCGCCCCCACGTCGGTGGTCATCGAGACCATCGGCTCAGAATCCAAGGTCAAGGCTCTGCTGACGGCACTCCAGCCGTACGGCGTCAAAGAGATTGTCCAGTCCGGTGCCGTGGCGATCACGCGCGGCCCACGATCCATCACCGATCAACTCAAGGAGAAGTGAGAAGCAATCATGGCAGCTGAGAAGTTCTACGACGACGACGCCGACCTGTCCGTCATCCAGTCCAAGAAGGTCGCCGTCATCGGATACGGTTCCCAGGGGCACGCTCACGCTCTGAACCTGCGCGACTCCGGCGTCGAGGTCGTGGTCGGCCTGCGAGAGGGATCTTCCTCGGTGGCCAAGGCGGAGGAGATGGGCCTGCCCGTCAAGCCGATCGCCGAGGCCGTCGCCTGGGCCGATGTCGTCACCGTCCTGGCCCCCGACCAGGTGCAGGCCGCCCTCTACCGCGAGGAGATCGAGCCGAACATCAAGGCCGGCTCCACCCTCCTGTTCTCCCACGGCTTCAACATCCACTTCGGTTACATCAAGCCGTCCGCGGACATCGATGTCGTCATGGTGGCCCCCAAGGGGCCCGGTCACACCGTGCGCCGCGAGTTCGAGGCCGGCCGGGGTGTGCCCGTGCTCGTCTGCGTGGAGCAGGACGCCAGCGGCACTGCCTGGGACCTTGTGCTGTCCTATGCCAAGGCCATCGGCGGCACCCGCGCCGGCGCCATCAAGACCACCTTCCGCGAGGAGACTGAGACCGACCTGTTCGGCGAGCAGACTGTCCTGTGCGGTGGCGTCTCCAAGCTCATCCAGTACGGCTTCGAGACCCTGGTCGAGGCCGGCTACCAGCCCGAGATGGCCTACTTCGAGGTCTGCCATGAGATGAAGCTCATCGTCGACCTCATCAACGAGGGCGGCATCTCCAAGCAGCGCTGGTCCTGCTCCGACACCGCCGAGTACGGCGACTACGTCTCCGGTCCTCGCGTCATCACCCCCGAGGTCAAGACGCACATGAAGGAGGTCCTCGCCGACATTCAGGACGGGACCTTCGCCAAGCGCTTCATGGACGACCAGGCCGCCGGCGCCCCGGAGTTCAAGAGCTCCGCGCCGAGGGCGAGGCACACCCATCGAGGGCCACCGGCCGTGAGGGTGCGTTCCATGTTCGCCTGGCGCGCCGACGTCGACAAGGACTACACCGAGGGTTCCGTGGCCCGCTGATGGAGTAGATGGCCGTGCCGTACGGCAGATTACTGTAGGCCTACCAGCGTATCCAGGCTGGTAGGCCTACAGTTGTCATGGACACAAGTATATTGTGTAGATTACACTTAATCTTGCGGTAGTATCAGGGGAGGACATTTCTATGCTTACGCGCTTTGAAAGTATCGGGGTTTAAGAATCTTAATGACGTTGTCGTAGAATTTGGACCTTTCACCTGCGTCGCAGGACCAAATGCCGTCGGGAAGTCAAACTTATTCGATGCAATTCGTTTTCTTTCGGGTCTTGCAGACAGTACATTTACGGAGGTGTGCGCCGGGGTCCGTTCCGTGGAGAAGGGGTACTCCAGCAATCTAGGATCCTTATTCCCTGAGACTGTAATGTTGGGGGCGAGAGCTTTCGTTTAGCTGCCGAAATGATTGTCCCCGGAAAAAGTTGTTGATGACTTCGGTCAGAAGTTTCTCCAGCAAGAAGTTATTTTGCGCTATGAGTTGGAGTTCAAGATTGAGCGAGATTCGAATGGTGTTTCGGGTAATGCTCGCTTACGTTTGGAGAATGAGAAACTTCAGCATGTGCGTAAAGGAGCGTCCATTTTATTTCAAGGCTCACCCATACTTGAAGAAATATTTGACTGAGTCAACTAAGTCTAAAGACTATATGACGCTTCACTCGAAGGAAGATCGCCCATACGTGTCGGTTCCTTTCGAGAAAAGTGGTCGTCCGAGGCAGATACCTATTGCGGATGCTCCAAGGACCATACTTTCTTCTCTAGCTTCAGCTGAGTATCCCACTCTACTTGCGGCCAAAACAGAGATGGTTTCGTGGCGCTTCATGGCGCTGGAGCCCACTGCGATGCGTGCTCTGATGAGGAGGATGGAGACTCGTCCAATTGATGCCGCTGGAGCACATGTCCCGCTTCTCTCACCGGCAATCAGTTGCTGATGGAAATCAAGAGGTGTATCGGCTCTTATCTAATGATGTCGGCGAGTTAGTTGACGTCAAGCAATTGCGTGTCGTCGAAGATAATGTTCGGCAGACACTTGAGCTACGTGCTCAAGTCGGAGGTGCGCCCGAGTTGCCTGCTCGTTCTCTGTCTGATGGTACGTTGAGGTTCCTCACTCTTGCTGCTATGGCATATTCGCCAGGGTATATTGGATTGCTGGGGATGGAAGAACCTGAAAATGGGATACATCCGGCAAAAATTCGCGCCATGCTTGATCTTCTGCTACGCCTTTCTCGGCCCAGGAATGGTTGTTTGAGTCAGTTCTTATCAATACGCATTCTCCGTATCTTGTCCAAGGCGTATTGGAAGAAGGCGCCGATAAAGTGTTGTGTGCGGTTGCCTGGCGTCGTCAGAATAAAGGTGGGGGAGAACTGGTGTCGACATCATTTCATCCACTTCAGGATACTTGGAGATCTGAAAGATCTGGGGATTCGGAGGAGACTCTTCGGTCGCAGGCTCCGGTGTCTAAGTCGAAGTTGTTTGCATTTCTCAAGAGTCCTTCGAGCTGGGCGGAGTACGAATCGTGAGTGACTGGTGGAGCTGCGGGTTCGTGGGTGAAGGAACTTCCGATGATGCTCTTGTAGATGTTCTTGGGAGGCTCACAATGAGTCTGCGTCCGGGTGACGACATCGACGTCTCTAAGCATCATTGGATTGAAAGACCCTCTGATCGCTCGGTGAAGGGCAAGGTTGAGGCATTGAGAACCGAGCCTTATGACTTGATATTTATTCACCGTGACTCCGATGCTATGGGGTGGGAACCACGAGCAAAGGAGATTCTGGGGTGCTGTGATGAGAGAGTGGTCCCTGTAATTGCTGTTAGGATGACGGAGGCTTGGGCAATTGCACATCTCTGGTCTAACGGGGAGTTTCGTGGCTGGGCGAAATCTAAAGGAGTTAGCCTGAAGACAATTGAAAGTCAAGCCGATCCCAAAAAGGTTATTGAGAGAGTATTGTAGCCGTAACTTACGGAGTTGATTCCTGAAGCCGAGTTTGGGTATGAGCGGGCTCGCATTATAAAGAGCATCGATATTGATGGTTGTGTCTCGGAGCTGAAGGCTTGGAAGAAGCTGTGTGAGCAAATAAAGGAAGCCATGGTGAGAGTCAAGCCTTATATTGCATGGGTAAACTAGTTTAATTGAACTTGGGTGTTATCGAGGCTTATTCGCGGCATCCGCCGAAGGTGCTGTGACCTGCGCAGATGCCAGCGTCGGCTAGCTCTGTGAATAAGCCTCATCGAGCCTGTGACGCTGGAGGCGAACGGCAAGGGCAACTAGCGCCATCACCGCGCCCATGAGACCCACGAGAAGCGCGGCGCCGCGTCCAGGTCCGGTGCCGACGACGGCCCCCAGGCCGGTGGACAGTGGCTGTCCGGACTCCAGCAGGGGCTGAAGCACCCGGTCGACCAGCACCCCGGAGCACAGATAGGCCACCAGGTATCCCATTTGGGTGACCAGACTGATAGTGCCCCAGGTGCGTGCCTGCCGAGTGTTGTCGACCTGCGTGCGCACCAGTACCTCCGCCCCAGCCTGGGACAGGGGCAGACAGGCGAAGGTGAGAAACCCGCAGGCGGCCACCCACCAGGCTCCAGGTCCCAGAGGAACAGCACCATGGCGACACCGGTCCCGGCCAGCCCTGCGGCGAGCAACGTCGTGGGCTGGGCGCTCTTCCAGGCGGTGACCAGGGCCGCGCCCACAAGCATGCCGGCGGCCGCGACAGTCTCGACCACCCCCATCTCGGCGGTACTCACGGTGGGTAGGAGAATCGGCTTGATGAGGACCTGGATGACGCCGATAGCGAGGGTCGCCAGCGTCATGAGAACCACGAGGGTGCGCAGGCCAGGGGAGGCGGTGATGGTCCTCCAGCCCGCCAGGACGTCGTGGTCGTCACCGGGCTGGGCCGCTGCGCGTCGCGACGCACCTGTTGCCAGAGCCCGGCGCACTGTCATGGTGCACCCCACGGTGACCAGGCAGGTGCTGGCGTCCAGCAGGAGGAGGCCCCGGACGCCGACGAGCGGCATGAGGAACCCTGCCGCGGCCGGAGCCAGCAGGTACTTCGCCGCGGATGCCAGCTGAAGCAGTCCGGAGGAGCGCACGTAGTCCTCCTCGGTCACCAGGTCAGTGACGCTCGCCCGCAGCGCCGGCTCTGTGAGCGCCGCCAGGCAGGAGGAGATGACGGCCCCCGCGCAGACCCAGGCCAAGGACGGCCGGGGAGAGGACAGGGCCGCCAGGATGATGCCCAGGCCGAGGATCGAGCCGGCGTCGCCGATGATCATCATGAGGCGGCGGTCGTAGCGGTCTGCGAGGGCCCCGGCCAAGGGCGCCAGAAGAACAATGGGGGCGAAGGCGCTCATCTGGACGGCCGCCACTGAGGAGGCCGTTCCGTAGGCGCGCAGTATGACGACGGCCAGGCCGAAGGCGCTCAGCCCCGTTCCCAGCGAGTTGATGAAGGAACCCAGGACCAGTAGTCCAACGTGCTTCACTGTTCTGCCTCCATCAGGAAGCCGAGGCTGCCGGGCTGAGCGCCCAGAAGCGTCTCGGTCGCCCAGATGAGACTCTCGCGGCGGCGGGCGAGCTCAGCGTGACTGGGCTTCATGATGTCGTGGTCCAGGAGGATGCCCGAGGCGCTCAGCAGCAGCTCGACGGCGTCATGGGGGCGCTCGGTGGTGAAGATCCCCTCGCTCACCCCCTGGGTGATGACCTCGGCCAGGACCGGAGTGAGGTGCTCGATCATTGCCGTGATGGACAGCAGGTGGAACTCCGCGTTGCCTGGCGCGTGGAACTGGTCGACGAGCTCGGTCTCGGTGTCCACCAGCTGCATCGCGTTCATGATCGCCGCGAGCTTGTCGGCCGCCGGGGCCGATGAGGCGGCGATCTCGCGGGCCTGCTGCTCGACCTGGCAGACGATGCGCAGGACCAGGGCCTTGAGGATCTGCTCCTTGCTGGGGAAGTGGTAGTAGAGCGTGCCCTTGGCGATGCCCACGATTCCCAGGATGTCCTCCATGGTCGTGGGTTGAAAGCCTTTGGTGGTGAACAGGGTGTGGGCGGCGTCGAGAATCTCTTCACGACGTTGCGCGGCAGGCCGGTGGATACGCGGCATGGCTCCTCCTTGGTGTATTGGTAAGAGACTAACCGACTGTCAGTCGAAACGCGAGTACGGGTTTCCGTGATGCGGACGTCTCGTCTCGCATCCTGATCGTGCCCTAAGGTGGCCCCATGACGCAGACCATCAAGCTGGCAGTAATTCCGGGTGACGGCATCGGTAAGGAGGTCGTCCCCGAGGGGCTCAAGGTCCTCGAACGAGCGCTGGAGGGAACCGGGGTCACGGTCCGTCCCACTGCCTTCGACCTAGGGGCTGAGCGCTGGCACCGGACCGGCCAGACCCTCACCGACGAGGATCTCGAGGCCATCAAGACCCATGACGCCATCCTGCTGGGAGCTGTCGGCGATCCCTCCGTCCCCTCCGGCGTGCTCGAGCGCGGCCTGCTCCTGCGCCTGCGCTTCGCCCTGGACCACTACGTCAACCTGCGTCCTTCGGTCTACTACCCGGGCGTGCCGACTCCGCTGGCCGATCCCGGCGACATCGACTTCGTCGTGGTGCGCGAGGGCACCGAGGGCCTGTACTGCGGCAACGGCGGCGTCGTGCGCCAGGGCACGGCGCACGAGATCGCCACCGAGGTCAGCGTCAACACGGCGTACGGGGTGGAGCGCCTGGTCCGCTACGCCTTCGCCAAGGCCCGGTCCAGGGCGGCCAGCACCTCACCCTCGTCCACAAGCACAATGTGCTCGTCCACGCCGGCGACCTGTGGCGGCGCACCGTCGAGGCCGTCAGCACCGAGTATCCCGAGGTCGCCGTCGACTACTGCCACGTGGACGCTGCCACCATCTACATGGTGACCGACCCGGGCCGCTTCGACGTCATCGTCACCGACAACCTCTTCGGCGACATCCTCACCGATGAGGCCGGTGCCGTCACCGGCGGCATCGGCTTGTCGGCCCTCAGGCAACATCAACCCCGAGAGGGCCTTCCCTCCATGTTCGAGCCCGTCCACGGCTCGGCCCCGGACATCGCCGGTCAGGGGCAAGGCGGACCCGACCGCCACGATCAGCGCGGTGGCCCTCATGCTCGACCACCTGGGGCTTCCCGAGGCCGCTGCGAGGGTCGAGGCCGGAGTCACTGCGGACATGGCGACCCGGCGCGGCGGCGCCCAGCGCTCCACCAGCCAGATCGGTGACGCCATCGCCGAGGCAGTGACGGCCAGGGGCGGATACGTCATCGCATTGAGACCTCATGGCCCTCTTCGTGTCCGGAGCGTGACCGCAGTACACGAGCGGGTCGTTACATTCCGAGTATGTCGTTACGCGGTCCCCGACGTCGGATAGCCACCTGCCTCCTGCTCGCCGGTCTCACCGGCCTGTGCGGGTGCGACGCCCTGACTGACGCCCCGCTGACCGACTCCGAGATGTCCGCCTTCCTGGCTGAGGCGGACTCGCGTGCTCACCCGATCGCGGGGGCAAGCCTTCCAGGTGACCGTGGTGGCGGCGGCGGATCAACGCTCCACCATTGCAGTGGCCCTGTCGCTCTCCCGGGGCCGGAGCGAGGCCGCTGCGGAGGCCGCGACGCTGGCCACCAGGGTCGGAGCCATCGCAGGCGACCTGAGCGAGGCGGAGTCCACCGGTCTTGAGAGCAAGAGGACGGCGCTCGACCAGGCGATTGAGGGCGAGGACGTCGAGGCGATCACGACAGCGCTCACGGACCTTCGTGACGCTGTGGCTGCGGCCGAGTCCGCGGTCTCGGCCCGGCGTTCCTCGGCGGGGCAGGGACCAGGCGGCTCCGTCCACGCAGGAGAGCCAGCTGGGAGCACCCTGGCGGGGCAGAGACAGGCGAGCCCGCAGGGGACGGCGAGTCCGCAGAGGCGGGTCGGGAGGCGGACCAACCAGGGAGGGGGGTCAGGTCCCCCGCTCAGGTCGGTGCCCCGCCCGGCACCGAGCCATCGGGAGCCCCAGGACTCCGCTGAACCGGCGCAGGCCCCGCCTCCTTCTCAGGGGAGCACTCTCAGGAGCCGTGAAGAGACGGGCTCACCCAGTGGCGGAGGCCGTCGGCGTCTCAGACCCAGGTACCCTCGTGGGCCAGCAGGGACTGACCCGACAGACCGCCCACGGCGACGCCGCGAAGAAAGGCGACCCATGCCGCCTCATCGAAGGCCCCCTGCTGGCAGACCTGTGTCACCGACAGGGCAGCGCCGTCGGCCGACCACACCCGCACGAAGGTCCTCCCCGCGACCCGGGAGCCGCTGATACTGGCACTGAAGGACGTGGCGATGCCGACGTAGGGCCCGGAGCGGTTCGTCGCCGTGAGCTCCTCCTGGCCGGTTTGCCGGTGGTCCGGGTAGGGTCCTGGCCAAGGAGGCGGACCAGTGCTCGGACAGGGGCTCGGTCATCTCCGCCGGAGACGACCAGCGCCGGTGCGCTGCTCACCTCGGCGCTCACCTGGCATCCAGAAGTGCGCGAGGCGTAGGAGCGCGACCAGGATGCCTCTGGGAGCGACACGGTTGCGGGGCCGGAGGGGCCGGCCGGGCTGCTCGCAGAGGCGGGGGATGCGGTAGAGGCGGTGTAGCCGGGCAGGTCCGGGAAGCCGACCGTGAGCGTGGCCGCGGCCGTGGCCTGGGCGGTCGGCAGCGCAGTGGGCATCACCATCCGGGACGGGGCCGTCGAAGTGTACGGCGCCTCGGCAGGAGACGCCGACCTCGATGCGGGCCCAGCGAGCTGATCCAGGTCCACCTGCGCGCATCCGCCCATCCCGGTCAGGAGGACGGTGCCGGCCGCCGCGCCCCGGATGAACCGGGCTCGAAGGCCTGGCCAGTGAGCGTCGACCCAGGGGCGCTGAACGGAACTCATGTCCGGAACCTAGCCCCGAGCCCGCCCGGCGGCCAGCATATGGGAAAGTCGTGTCCGAGTTGTGGCCTCGGCGGTAGGCTGGGCCTATGTCCGAGACAGACGCCACCTCAACCGACTTCGCATCCACCTCCTTGGCTCGTGCTGCCGAGGTCCCCGTCCCGGAGGCCGACGAGCTCGCAGGCCGATTCCCCCTGACCGCCAACCCCTCACCCGTCACCGAGGACGAGCGGGAGGCGGTCCTGGCGAGTCTCCACTTCGGTAACGCCTTCACCGACCACATGGCTCACGCCCGCTGGAGGCAGGGGACGCCCGCTCGAGGCAGGGGAGGGTGGGGCGACTATGGCGTCATTCCCTACGGCAGCCTCAGCCTGTCCCCGGCCGCCGCCGTGCTCCACTACGGACAGGAGATCTTCGAGGGCATCAAGGCCTACCGGCACGAGGACGGATCGGTGTGGACCTTCCGCCCCCGCTACAACGCGGCGCGCCTCAACGCCTCCGCCCGGCGCATGGCTCTACCCGAGCTGGCGGAGGAGGACTTCGTGGCCTCCCTGGTGGATCTGGTGCGTGCCGACGCCGCCTGGGTGCCTTCAGGCGAGGGCGAGTCCCTCTACCTGCGCCCCTTCGCCTTCGCCTCCGAGGCCTTCCTCGGCGTGCGCCCCTCCGCCGTCGTCGACTACTACGTCATCGCCTCGCCCGCGGGCTCCTACTTCCCCCACGGCCTCGAGCCCGTCTCCATCTGGGTGACCACCGAGTACCACCGCGCCGGACGCGGAGGGACCGGGGCAGCCAAGACCGGGGGCAACTACGCCTCCTCCCTGCTTCCCCAGCAGGAGGCCTACGCGCAGGGCTGCGACCAGGTCTGCTTCCTCGACGACGTCTCGCAGAAGAACATCGAGGAGCTCGGCGGCATGAACATCATGGTTGTCGACGCCGACGGGACCGTGCGCACACCGCGCCTGACCGGGACGATCCTCGAGGGCTCCACCCGCAGCGCCATCATCCGCCTGCTGCGCGACTCCGGGCGGAACGTCGTGGAGGACACCATCAGCCTCCAGGGGCTGCTCGCAGACATCGAGTCGGGCCGGGTCAGTGAGGTCTTCGCCTGTGGAACCGCCGCCGTCGTCGTGCCTCTGGGACATCTCAAGGGTGAGGGCTTCGACGCCCGCATCGAGGGCAGTGAGGTCACCCGGCAGATCCACGACCGGCTCACCGCCATTCAGTCCGGCCGCGCCGAGGACCCCTACGGGTGGATGTATCAGCTCGTGCCTCCTCGTTCATAAGACCACCGGCGATATTCCTTCTGAACGTCCAGAAAGATATTGTTGGCGTGACATGAAATGATGACAGGGAGATTGCGCCGGTCTCAGTTGCGTCTCATTTCATGAGCGTTTTGCCCGGAATTCCTAAAACCAAGGGATTCCGGGCAAAACGCTCGAGAAATATGTGGTGCCATTGGCTCATGACGCAGTCCCTCCTACCAGAACCCGAAAGCACCTCGATTGACAAGTGTGGTGCTGAAACGGCCTCATCAGAGGTCGACACGACCTCGGCGCGCAGCTCTGGCAGTGGTCGACGCCGTCCTGGACGGGGATGGAGGATCGCCCTTCTCAGTGTCCTGGCGATCTTCCTGGTTCTGACCCTGGCCGCGGGAGGCTTGGCCCTGTGGGTACGCCACTCCATCGCCTCCGGCATGGAGTTCATCGCCGATCCCTTCGCGGGCATTCCCACGCGGGCCCCTCAGCAGCAGGCGGCGGCGGGCGAGGAGCCGGCCGTCAACATCCTGGTCCTGGGAACCGACTCGCGCACCTCCGCCTCCGACCCCTCCCAATGGCAGGAGGGCGCCCAGCGCACGGACGCGATCATGATCGTTCAGGTCAGCGGTGACCGTAAGACCGTCTCGGTCATGTCGATCCCCCGTGACTCCTGGGTGGAGATCCCCGGTCACGGCCAGGGCAAGATCAACGCCGCCTACTCCTACGGGGGACCCTCGCTGACGATCCACACCGTGGAGAACCTCACCGGCATCCACATCGACCACTTCGCGGTGGCGAACTTCGAGTCCTTCGTCGCGCTGACCGATGACATCGGTGGGGTGCGCGTCAACCTCAAGACGCCTCAGAGGCTCGCTGGCAAGGAGTTCGGCACGGGGACTCAGGTACTCAACGGGCAACAGGCCCTGGCCTACACCCGCGAGCGCTCCTCCCTCCCGAACGGGGACTTCGACCGTGTCAAGCGTCAGCAGACCTGGATGCGTTCCATCGTGAGCAGGGTCCTGAACAACGGCACCCTGAGCAGTCCCACGGCGCTGTACTCATTCCTCAAGACCGCTTCGCGCACAGTCGCCGTGGACGAGTCCTTCACGCTCAACCAGATGCAGTCCCTGGCCCTGGAGACACGCCACTCCACAGCAACGACATCAAGTTCATGACCGTACCGACCTCCGGTACGGCAACCTCCGCGGACGGGCAGTCCATCGTCAAGCTCGACACCGCCGCGGACGCCCCTTGTTCAAGGCCTTCGCCCAGGACCGGGTGAGCGCCTACCTCACCGAGCACCCCACCGCCGTCGAGCTGCTTCCCGCCACGGTGAACTAGAGGTGAGGACTCATGGCGCACGGCGCAGCGTCCCAGGGAGCTCCTCGTGGGGCGCGTACAGATGCATGGAGACTCATGACCGACACTGCTGAAGTGGTCGACGTCGCGGTCATCGGGTTGGGGTACATCGGCCTGCCCACGGCAGCGGTCCTGAGCCCGCGCCGGGCTCGGCGTCGTCGGGGGTGGACCGGGTCCGGGAACGTGTTGAGGCCGTCAACCGTGGAGAGCTGCCCTTCCTGGAGGAGGGCTGGCCACCGTGCTGGCCGAGCAGGTCGAGGCCGGCCGCCTGCGCGCCCAGACGATGACGCCGTCGGCACGGACCTACATCATCGCGGTGCCGACCCCGTCGACGGGTCGGGACCACATGGCCGATCTGTCTCTGGTGGAAGCCGCCACCAGGCAGATCGCCCCACGTCTGACAGGCGGAGAGCTCATCGTCCTGGAGTCGACCTGCCCACCCGGCACCACTCGCGCTTTGGCCGAGACGATCGGCTCGATGCGCCCGGACCTGTCAACGGACGGCAGCGGCTCGCGTCCCCGAGTGCACCTGTCCCTACTGCCCCGAACGCGTGCTGCCCGGCCACATCATGGCGGAGATGGTGACCAACTCCCGGGTCATCGGCGGCCTGACCCCCGAGGCCTCGCAGCTGGCCAGAGACCTGTACGCCACCTTCTGCGCCGGCGAGCTGGTCCTGACCGACGCCACCACCGCCGAGATGACCAAGCTGACGGAGAACTCCTTCCGCGACCTCAACATCGCCTTCGCCAATGAGCTGGCCCTGGTCTGCGAGCGGGTCAGGGTCGATGTCTCGGGAGCTCATCGACCTGGCCAACCGTCATCCGCGGGTCAGCATTCTGCAGCCGGGCCCCGGCGTGGGTGGCCACTGCATCGCCGTGGACCCCTGGTTCCTGGTGTCCCTGTGCTCCGGAGGAGACCAGGCTCATCCGCACGGCCCGCCAGGTCAACGACTCTCGGCCGGCCCACTACGTCGGGCGCATCCTTCAGGCCCTGGAGGCCGCCCTCGCCGACCGTGGCGGTGCTCGGCCTGACCTTCAGGCCGACGTCGACGATCTGCGTCAGTCGCCCGCGCTCGCGATCACCGAGCAGGTGGCCGTCGCAGCGCCCCACGCTCGGATCCTGGTGGCCGAGCCGCACGCCAGGAGCTTCCGCCGTCTTTGGATCGGCGAGGCAATGTGCGGCTGACCGGGTGCCGGCAGGCCGTCGAACAGGCTGATGTCGTGGCGGTGCTGGTCGGCCACCAGGAGTTCGCCGACCTCGATCCGCTCCTGCTCAAGGGACGCAACGTCATCGACACCACGGGGCTCTGGCACTCCCGCGCTCCCCAGCTGACGGGGTAGAAGGACATGGGCGGCCGGCGTCTCAGACGCCTCATCGGTGCTGCTGTGCGGGGCATGCACCGGCCCCGACTCAGCGTCATCGTCCAAGCGGCGGGGGCCGGCCCTCACCTGGAGGGGCCGTACGCTCCGTGCTCAACCAGACTTTCAGGGACCTGGAGGTCCTGGTCGTCGTCGAGCCGGGGGCCGATGCGCACAGCCCTGGCGAGCAGGTGGCCACTCGCCTGTCCGCCAGGGACCGGCGCGTCCGGGTCGTGCCCGCCGTCCGGGGCAGTGACCCGAGCGGCTGGCTGGATGCCGCCCTGAAGCGGGCCAGGGGGAGCCTGGTCACCGTCGTCGACGGCGGTGATGGACTGATCGCCGGTGCCTGCCAGTCGATGATTCGGTGCCTGGAGCAGTCAGGGATCCCAGGCCGTCGTCGCGCGCTCGCGGCCCCTGGACACCGGCAACCGGGGCCTGGCCGGGGTCGGAGCCTCCCGCGCGCCTCGCCTCGCGCAGCCGCTGGCTCGGGCACCCGAGGCGGCTGAGGAGCTGGTGGCCGGCGCCGTCATGGCTCGCCGACAGCTGTGGGCGTCGTCGAGGTCGCCCGGTGCGCTCCGAGCCCCTGCGATGTCCCTGCCGGCCAGGACCCTCGCGGTGCTTCTGGCCGCGATGCGCACGGACGTGCTGGATGAGGAGGTCTACACCTGGCGCGCCGGCTCACGGGCTTGTGGCCCCGGTGCGCACACGGATCCCGGCGGCCTCCTGGCGGAGGTGGACGCCTTGGCGCAGCTGGCTGCCGACGCCCCGGAGGCCGTGCGTCGGTGCCTGGTCGCCGGACGCCTGAGCCGGGACCTGGTTCGTCTGGCCGAGCGCGCTGACCGGGAGGGGCCCGACTTCGCCGGCAGGCTGCGCCGCACCGCGAGAAGGGTGCTCGCCGATGCCGGTGACTTCGTGTGGGAGTCGACCGGGGCTGCTCGACCGGCTCGTGCTGTGGCTCCTCATCCAGGACGATCCGGCCTGCGCTATGGAGCTCGAGGAGCTGATCGGTCGACGCTGTGAGGACCTGGGCCGTCTTCCCCTGACCATCGAGGCGGGGACTGTGCGCCCTGAGCCGCGATTCCTGGAAGGGCTCACGGTGCCCCGCGGGCTTACCGAGGTTCGGGACGTTGACTTAAGGCTGCACGTCGGCGTTGACACGGTGCGCTGGCTGGGCCCCCAGGACCCTGGAGGTGCGTGGCTGTGCCTGGGTCTGGGGAGTCGACCCGGGCCTGACCGACCGCCCGTTCGTTGAGGTGGTCGATGAGGCCGGGCGAGTTCGGGGCTGCACCGAGGTTGATCGCTGTGAGGCGCCTCGAGCCGACCTGGAGGCCGGCGACCCATGGCGCTCCTACCTCACTTCGGGGATCGTGGTGCGTCTCCAGCTCGAACCGGGTCGCTGCGCCTGGTTCCGGGTGGTGACCCGCGTGGCCGGGCGAAGGGTGCGGGCGTGGATGCCGCAACCGGCCGGCTCCAGCAGGAGCCGCCTGGCGCCGCCGGAGTCCGGGCAGCGCCTGGAGGCGCGCGGTCAACGGGGGCTGCTCCAGGTCGCCCCGGCACCGAGTGGGAGACGGGGGAGCGTCACGCTGTCCGATGGGGAGATCGACGTCGTGCTCCTCTGCGCGCGCTTGGACATCGACACCGGGCTGGTGCTGAGTGGAACGGTGACGGCGGCCCAGCGAGGCTGGACATCGTCCTGGGTGGCAGGGCCTCCAGGGGCGGGACGATGACGGTGCCGGCCGTCCTGGAGCCGGGCGGCGGCTGGTCGGCGCGCATCGACCTGGCCGATCCCGATGTCGGGCTGGGGACTTACCCGGTGGGCTGGAGCGCCGTGTCGCAGGGGGAGCCCGACCACCGTGTCGAGGGGACCTGTCTGGCCGGTGAGGGGATCGACGGCCCGGCCCTCGAGGTGCCCATCATCCCGGCGCCCAGCGGCTGCGTGGCGGTACCCGAAGGTGGCGTCACCGGGGTGGGCTCCGGGCGCCCTGCGCGCCGTGCGCGGATCCTCACCCGCGTGGACGGCTCCGTGGCCGTGGCCGTCATTCCCCGCTGACTCCTCACGAACGCTCACGACGGGGTCACCGGCTCCCTCATCGAGCGCGCGGCGGGGCCCCTGAGGGCGGGCGTGTTCCTGGAGTCCTTCGGCGGGCGCAGTGGGGAGACAACCCGGCCGCCATCTGCGAGGACCTGGCGGCCCACGGCGTGGCCGCGCCCCTGTGGTGGTCGCTTGTCGACGGGACGGTTCCAGTGCCGGCAGGCGCGCGTCCCGTCGTCGTCGGATCGCCGCAGTGGGTGGAGGCTCTGCGCACCTCTCGCGTCATCGTCACCAACGATCACCTCCCTCCTGGTTCTCCAAGCGTGAGGGCCAGCACCTGCTCCAGACCTGGCACGGCACTCCGATCAAGAAGCTGCTGCGCGACGCCCCTGGAGCCGTCACCCCGAGATACCGGCGGCTCATGGACCGCCAGGTCCCCAGTGGGACCTGCTGCTCGCCCAGAGCCCGCAGGCCGGTCGGCGCCTTCAGCAGGCGCTGGGATATCACAGGGCCGGTTCGGGTCGGGGAGTACCCCCGCAACGTGAGGGCTGCTCGGAGGTGCCCAACTGCGAAGGCGGGTGCGCCACGAGCTCGGTATCGGTTCGGGGCGGCCGGTCGTTCTTTACGCCCCGACCTGGCGCGAGCCTGCGGCCTGCGACGGGTGCAGCCGGATGCGGTGCCGCGGGCGGGCCGCAGGCGGCGGGGGCGCTGGACGGGGCACGTCTGGCTGATCACCCTCGGTGCGGCAGTCCTCATACGCAGCCACCACATGAACCGGGCCGCTCGTGTCCGAGGGATGGTCGATGTCAGCGGGTACCCGAGTGTTGAGGAGCTCATGGTGGCGGCCGACGTCCTGGTCTCGGACTACTCGAGCATCTTCTTCGACTTCGCTCTGACCGGGAAGCCGGCAGTGGTCTACGCGCCCGACCTGGCCTCCTACCGAGATGTTGAGAGGGGCCTGTACGGTGACTGGCCCCTTGACTCGGGACTGCCCGTCGCCGTCGACTACGAGGGGCTCACCTCCCACCTGCGGCGGATCCTCGGCGGTATCGACGACGCAGAAAGCGGCTGCGCTCTGCCGGAGGTGGATCCCGCGCCGATCCTGGACAACCTTGCCTGGATCCGTGGATGGGTCACTCGTTTCCTCAGCTGATAAGCGACCGGAAGGACGGATGAGCCGCAGCTCTCAAAAGAACTGGAAAGAATAATTGTCATGAGGGCGTGAGGAGACCAGGAAAGATGGGGCAGGCCTCTTTGTGACATTCGATAGTGAACATCATGTATTTCGGTACCATATCGGTATGGCATCGATTCTATGACATCTTCGATATCGGTTCGGAGCATAGGGAATACTCACGGTGGTTTGTCCGGAGTGTTGTTGTGGGCGAGCCTCGAACGTCCAACCAGGAAGTGGCCACATGAAGCGCGTGATTACCTATGGCACATATGACCTGCTCCACTATGGTCATATTGCGTTGCTGAAGCGTGCGCGAGCGCTGGGGGACTTCCTGGTGGTGGCGCTGTCCAGTGACGAGTTCAATGCCGGAAAGGGTAAGCAAGCGTACTTCTCCTACGAGGAGCGCAAGGTGATGCTCGAGGCCATCCGGTATGTCGACCTCGTGGTGCCCGAGCAGACCTGGGGTCAGAAGACCGAGGACATCGCCAGGTACGGTATTGATGTCTTCGTCATGGGGGATGACTGGGACGGCGAGTTCGATGATCAGCTTAAGGGGTTGTGTGAGGTCGTCTACCTCCCGCGGACTCCGGAGGTCTCGACAACTCAAATCAAGAGTGATATGCGCCTGGGCTGAGTGGCATGCTGTGAGACGGCTTGCCGTGCGGGTTGGATCAGGCTGTTGAGTGGGGATCTGGTTGGGATTCGCTGCGTGCTGCGTCAACGGGCACAGAATTTAGTCCGTGAAATGTTCATGTTGAAATAAGGGCAATAAGGGCGATGATGATGAGCAAGGATGCTGTTCTCAGAAGAATGGGACGTGCTGTTTCCGGCCGCCTGCAGCTGCCGGCTGCCACCCGACTGGTGCGCTATGCCGCCGCCAGGGAGTACGAGGACGGTAACCTGGCGGAGGCCAAGCGCCTGTATGAAAGGGCTCTCTGAGGCGGCCACGACTCCGCCACGCGGCTGCGTCTGGGAGTCATCGCCGAGCGTCAGGAGCGGTTCGATGCCGCCTTGAGAACCTACACCGAGGTGGCCGACCGCGACCCCGCCTGCGGAGAGGCCTTCTACCGTGCCGGCTGCCTCCTCAAGCGTCAGGATGATCCAGAAGGGGCCTCCGTCTTCTTCTCGCGAGCCCTCTCCTCAGGGGTGCGGGACCGGCGCTACTCGGAGAACCTGCTCGCCTGCCTGCCCGCGAGCACCCCGCAGTGGCAGCGTCTGGAGGTTCTGCCTCCGGTCTGCCCGAGCACGAGAACGACGCCGCCTGGTTGCGCAAGCTCCTTCAGGCTCAGCTCCACCTGGGGCTGAACGGGCCGGCCAGGGTGCACCCTGGACGCCCTGGCCGACGTCGATGAGCTCAGCGCGCAGGAGCTCTTCGAACAGGGGGTCATCGCCCACCGCGAGGGTGATCGGGCCTCCGCCGCCGCCAGCTTCGCCGCCGCCTGCGAGGCTGCCGGAGGAAAGGCCCGCAGCAAGGGGCCGGCCCAGTTCGCGTGTTCCCGGGGAGACTGGAGTCTGGCGGCCGAGCTCTTCGAGATCTACCCGGGAGAGGGACTGTCCAGGGTGGAGCTGGCCTACGAGCTGGCCTACTGCCTCGACCGTCTGCGCGAGCACGAGCGGGCGCAAGGACAGTACGCCCTGGCCGCCTCACTGGACACGGGCAACGGGCACACCCTGTACAAGCTGGGACTCGCCTCGGAACGCGTCGGCGACCTCGCCACCGCGGAGCGCTCCTACCAGGAGGCCCTGCGGACGCTCAAGAAGCCCGCACGCAGCTGGTGGAACTATCGCCGCGGCGTCTGCCTGGCAAGGCTGGGACGCCATGACGAGGCCCTGGAGTCCTTCTGGGCCTACCTGGGGCCGGCCCCGCGCGGGCTGGCATCGGTGTCGAATCAGCTGGCCAGCACGGGCTTCCTCGACCTGGTCCGCGCGAAGAGCACACCCCCGCCTCGGCAGCGGCCGGAGGATCTGGTCGAGTCCACTATCGGTGACATCATGCTCGGCCTTCACCAGGCTCTCGGCTCCCGCGACGCTACGGGCGATCCCGGCGCCGGTGAGGCGATCCCACCCGCGGCGGCGGGTAAGGCCGCTCAGTCCATCCGCCATATTCTCCCGCTGGTGCTCAGGGGGACCGGAACCACCGCCTGGTCCTGGCCCAGCTGGCCCAGGACGCCGGACAGGCGGAGCTCGCCTGCGAGATCCTCGAGCAGGCCGAGGAGTTCGGCTGCAAGGACGGGCTGGACCCGCGGGCCTACGGGCGCATCGCGGGAGCCGCCCGCAACATCCGCTACGCCGAGGCACTGGAGGTGCTTCCCGTCAGCCCCCACCTGGTGCTGTGGGAGTCCAACCACGGAGCCTCGATCGGCTGCCACCCCCTGGCCGTCTTCCGCTGGATGGTGGACCGGCCGGAGTACTCCCACCTCATCCACGTGTGGGCCGTCAACGACCTGGGCGCCATCCCCGCGGATCTGCTGGGGCGTCGCAACGTCGTTTTCGTCCCCCTGCACAGCACCGAGTACATGCAGTACCTCGCCACCGCCGGGTACCTCGTCAACAACGTCTCCTTCGCCCCCTACTTCGTGCGCCGCCGCGAGCAGCGCTACCTCAACACCTGGCACGGCACCCCCTTCAAGACCCTGGGACGGTCCATGCGGGGAGGCCTGCTCGACTACGAGAACCTGCAGCGCAACTTCCAGCTGAGCACCACGCTCATGGCGCCCAATGAGCTCACCCGATGGGCGCTGGTCGAGGACCACGATCTGCTCGACGTCTACCGGGGCCGCACCATCATCACCGGTTCCCCCCCGTCTGGACACCTCGCTGACGACGAGCGCTCAGGACCGCAAGGCGCTGCGGGGGCGCCTGGGACTGGCTGAGGACGATGAGCGCCGTCTGGTCCTGTTCGCCCCCACCTGGCGCGGCGGCGTCAGCAAGCGGGAGCTGGACCGCGAGGCCCTGGTCGCCGACCTGACCGCCATGGCCTCCCGCGACGACGTGCTCGTGGTCTACCGCGCCCACCGCCTGTCCGAGAAGCTGCTGGCCGGCGTCGATCTGCCGGTGAACGTCGTGCCCAAGGACATCGACACCAATGAGCTGCTGGCCGCCGTCGACGTCCTGGTGACCGACTACTCCTCGATCCTGTTCGACTTCCTGCCCCAGAAGCGCCCCATCGTGCTCTACATGCACGACATCGAGGAGTACCGGGCCGAGCGGGGCCTGTACCTCGATCCGCGGAGGTCCCCGGGCTGGCCTGCTACGACCGCGGCGAGCTGGCCTCAGCCATCGGGCGAGCCCTGGACGGGGAGGGGTCGCCCCCAGGAGGCCCTCGCCCGCTACTGCCCCTACGAGGACGGGCGGGCCTCGTCGCGCCTGGCTCGAGCCTTCTTCGACGACGACCTCGACCACGGGCAGCAGGCGATTATCAGGGACCATGCCCTTGACTCGCCGCTCGGCGACGGTGCCCGTAAGCGCCGCACCCTCCTGTTCCACGCCTCCATGATCCCCAACGGGATCGCCTCCGCCCTTCTGGCCTCCTGGAGGCGCTCGATCCGGCGCTCTACTCGGTGAACCTCATCGTTGAGCCCTCCGTCCTACGCGACAACGAGGACCGTCAGGAGATCTTCCGACGCCTGCCCAGCCACGTCCACGTCATCTGCAAGCCCGGGGCCGCGCCCTGGCGGATCCACGAACGGGCCTGCGTCAACGACTTCGCCCGCCACCCCGACGCCTTCACCTCGCAGAGCTTCTGGGACTGCTACTGGGCCTACTACGAGCGCGAGACACGCCGCATCCTGGGCGACTTCGTGCCCGACGCTGCCATCGAGTACGACGGCTACGCCGAGACCTGGGTCTCGCTCATCGCGGCCTGGGGGCGTCGCGGATCGCGTACCTCCTGCTACCAGCACAACCAGATGGACAACGAGTACGGGACAAGTACCCGGGCCTCAGGCGCGTCTTCGCCCTCTACGGAGATGTCGACGCCGTCGTCGCCGTCAGCCCGGGACTGGCCCGACACAACCGCAGCGGGCTGGCCGGGCTGGGCATCGACCTCTCCCAGCGCCAGGTCTCGGCCCGTAACCTCCTTGACGTCGAGCGGGTCCGCCTCGGGGCTCAGGCACCCGCCCCCGAGGCCTTCACCGCGCTGAAGAACGAGCACGACATCGTCCTTGCCACCATGGGGCGGATGTCGATGGAGAAGAACCAGGCGGCTCTCATCGAGGCGCTCGCCCTTCTGCGCGAGCAGGACGGCACCGAGGGCGGCACCGCTCAGGGGGCTGAGCATCGGCCTGGCGATCGTCGGTTCCGGGGTGCTCGAGGGGACGTTGCGCGCCAGGATCGACTCTCTGGGCCTGTCCGGGCACGTCACGCTGCTGGGACAGATGGACAACCCGTTCCCGGTCCTGGGCGGAGCCGATCTGTTCGTCCTGCCCTCCCTGCACGAGGGGCAGCCGGTCACCCTGCTGGAGGCGATGACACTGGGAACCGGGGTCGTGGCCTCCGACCTTCCGGGCAACCGGAGCTGATCGCCCTCGGATACGGGGGTTCTGAGCGGGACCTCGCCTCAGGACATCGCTCAGGCGATCCGCAAGGCTCTGGCCGATCCCCGTCTCGCCCACGGAGACTTCGACGTTCAGGAGCACAACGCGCATTCACTGCGGGACACCCTGGAGGCGGTGCTCGGTCCCGAGGCGCTCCACCAGCAGCCCGAGGGAAGTCGGCTTCCAAGAGGCGGCGACGCAAGCGTGCGGCCTCGCGAGGGACGTCCGCATGACGTGCCCCCACGGGTCACGGCCCGCAGTGGCTCCCCGGGGCAATGGCCTCCTCCTCGATGCCGGCCGGCAAGCCCTCAGTGGAGCTGGAGGAGGTCCTGCAGCACGTTCTGCAGGGGCTGGGCGGTGGGGAGGACACCAAAGCGGCGCCGCGTGTCGCCGTACTCGTGGACCACCCTCAGCCCCACCTGAGCAACTGCATCGCGCTGGCGCTGGGAGCGCGCGAGCTGATCGTCTACACGATGCAGGGACGAGCAGGACGGGCAGGACGGGCGCCCTGGGGCTGAACCGATGGCGAGCTCCGGTCTCATCGGCCTTGCCCGGGTGGTTCCCTTCACGAACCAGATCGACCTGCACCAGGCCCTGGCCACTCATGGTCGGTTCGACGTCCTCGTGGACGCCCTCACCCACAGCCCCGGCATGCGTGCCTTGGCCGCCCAGCTGTTCATCGGTATTGTCCGCGACGGCGGTACTACGTCGCCATCGACGGCGCAGCGCTGGGCGAGAGCTCCAACACCGCTGAGCTCGTCACCCGGGCCTCGCGCAGTCTCGCCGTCCTGCACGGTGCCAAGGGGGCGTTGAGCGGGGACGAACGGGCCTACGGCGAGCAGGTGGCCGCACTGACCGTCCTCGATGGCGGCGTCGTGCTGCGCAAACGAGGAGACGGCTTCGTCAAGCTCCGATACGCCGAGACCCTGCCGATCCTGTCCGCCCGCTACGGCGAGTCCTGGGGGCGTCCGCTGGAGATCCTCCCCGCCCGGGTCACCCCGCTGGAGGTCATCGGCGTCACTAACAACCGGGGGCTGTGCGCCAAGCGACTGCCGCGCGAGAACCGGATCCCCGAGACCTCGGTCCTGGAGTACCGGGACGTGTGCATCGCCCCCCGCCAGGTGCTTGTCAAGGATCATCTCCTGCTGCCCAACACCTTCCGCCTGGCCACGACCAAGCGACTGGTCAACACGGCGCTGAAGGAGCTCAACCACTACTACGCCGCGCCCACGGTTAACACGGAGTCGGCCCCAAGGCTCGGAGGAACCTTCTTCCACCTGGACCTTGAGTACAACCGGCACTTCGGCCACTTCATGACCGAAGCGGTCCCACGGCTCTACGCCTGGGAGCTGGCGCAGGCGACGCACCCCGACATCCGGATCCTCACCAACAGCAGGGCTGACCGCGGCCGTCCCCCTGCCTACCAGCGCATCCTCCTGAGGCCTACGGCATCGATGACGACCAGGTCGAGGTCATCACCTCCCCGGTGACGGTCGACGCCCTCGTCTGCGCCATGCCCCTCATGCAGAACGGGCGATTCGCCGACCCGCGCCTGGCCCGCACCTGCCACCGGCTGCGCGACGGCCTGCTGGAGCGATCCGAGCCCAACGCGAAGCCCCACCGCAGGCTCTTCATCTCCCGCAAGCCCGATATGTGGCGCGAGTGCCTCAATCGTGACGAGCTCGAGGAGCGCTTCACCCGCAGGGGCTTCACCGTCATCCGGCCCGAGGGCCACTCCATCGTCGAGCAGGCCCGCATGTTCTACGAGGCTGACGTCGTGGCCGGCTACATCGGCTCCGCCCTGTACAACATCATGTTCGCGCGCCGCCCGATCGACGTCATCGGTTTCATCAACCAGTCCTACCTGGCCACCAACGAGTACCTCATCTGCTCGGCGCTCGGCCACCGCCTGCACCTGTTCTACGGTGACGAGATCACCGACGGCAGGGAGAAGGACTGTGAAGGCCGGGACCTGGGAGTCACCAACCGGGACTACGTCTTCAACGTCGAGCGCGACGGCGACCAGCTCGACGAGGCTGCTCGACTCCCTGGACGAGACATGGGGAGTCATGAGCTCGCCGGAGAACCACACCTCGCCTCGGATCGCCCCCGAGCTGCGCCGCGCCCTGTGGCACCTGCGCCACTCCGGGGTGACGGGGCTGCGTGAGCACCTGCGCCGTCGTCGGGCCACCGCCTGGGCCCGCCCCGCAGGCGGGCCTTGAGGAGACGGGGCCGGATGCTCCCTGCCGGACTGGCCCCTGCCCTTGCCACAGGAGACCGGGCCGCGTCACGACGTGACCGTCGGGGTGATCGCCGATGAGTTCACGGCGCTCGCCCTGGACTACGAGTGGCGCTCCGTGCCCCTGACCCCCACCGGCTGGCGCGAGCAGGTCGAGCAGACCCCCATCGACCTGCTCTTCGTAGAGTCCGCCTGGCACGGCAACGACGACGCCTGGCGCTTCCAGGTCATCGGCTCCCAGGGGCCTCAGGCCACCTCAGGGACATGGTCACCGCGCTGCGAGGCCGAGGAGTGCCGACGGTCTTCTGGAACAAGGAGGATCCCGCCCACTACGACGAGGCCATCGAGACCGCCCGCCTCTTCGACTGGGTCTTCACCACCGATGAGGCGATGGTGGAACACTACCGGCGAGACCTGGGGCATGACCGCATCGGGATCCTGCCCTTCGCCGCCCAGCCCGCGATCCACAACCCGATCCGCCTGCTGGACGAGACGGAGCGCCCCTGTACCCCTGAGGGATGTCGCCTTCGCCGGCACCTACTTCGCTCACAAGTACCCCGAGCGGCGCGCGCAGATGGAGATCGTCCTGGGCGGCGCCCACGACGTCTCGGCACGCCTGCCCCACGGGCTGGACATCTTCTCCCGGTACCTCGACGGTGACGACACCTACCAGTTCCCGCCTCCCTGGGACTCCCACGTGCGCGGCAGCCTCACCTACACCCAGATGCTCAGCGCCTACCGCGCCTACGCCGTCTTCCTCAACGTCAGCTCCGTGGTGGACAGCCCCTCCATGCTTCCGCGCCGCGTCATCGAGGTCCTGGCCTGCGGCACTCCCGTGGTGAGTACCCCGACGCCGGCCACCGACCGCCTTCTGCCCGCAGGAGCCCTGGCCAAGGTCACTGACCGGGCCCAGGCCGGGCACACCGTGCGCGCGCTCGTGACCAACCCGGTCCTCGGGGATGCATGACCTATCTGGCGCAACGGGAGATCTGGAGCCGGCACACCTACAGCCACCGCGTGGAGACCGTGCTACGGGCTGTCGGCATGGGGGAGCGGGCCAGGCGCAGGCCCACCATCGCACCACTGGTGTCCACCATCCGGCCCGAGCAGGTCGACCACGTCCTTGAGACCCTGGCCCGCCAGCAGCAGGTGACGATGGCCCCGGTCATCCTCACCCACGGCTTCACTGTCCCGGCCCGCAGCAGGGCCCGCGCCCGTGAGCTGGGCCTCGAGGTCGACTGGGTCACCGCTGAGACCAGCACTCCCTTAGGAGGCTGCTACAACCTCATGCTCTCGCGAGTCGAGGCCGACTACATCGCCAAGATGGACGATGACGACCTTTACGGCGATCACTATCTCTTCGAGTCCCTCGCTGCGGCCGACTACGCCCGTGCCGAGGTCGTGGGCAAGCACGCCCACTACCTGCACCTGACGGGCCCGGACCTGACGGTGCTGCGCTTCGCCGACTGGGAGCACCGCTATACGACTTTCGTCTCTGGGCCGACCCTGGTGGCTCGGGCGGACCTGGCGCGCGAGGTCACTTTTCCCGAGACAGCCACCGGGGAGGACACCGGTTTCCTTAGTGAGAGCACGCGTGCCGGGGCCCGTATCTATTCGGCCTCCCGATTCGGGTTCGTCCAGCGGCGAGGGACGACTTTCGGACACACCTGGGACATCTCCAACGCGGAGGTGCTGGCTACGTCCACCATTAGTCATTGGGGACCACCCCACGAAATGGAGATGCCCACCTCATGAACGCCCGCAGTACCGAGACCTTGCACGTCATCATCATCGGTTCCGCAGGTGGTCAGGACACACTCGACTCTCTTGACCAGGACTCGCCTGAAGGCGGGATCGTCCCCATCGGCTGCCCCGATCCGGCGGGGCTGGGCCAGGTTCTGCGTCCCCTGGCCGCAGGGACCCGGGTCCTGCTCCTCAAGGCGGGAGACAGGGTCGAGCCGGGCTATGTCACCTCATTGGCCCAGCCCGGCACTGGCAACGCCGTCGTCCTCACCCCGACCGTGACCATCCGCCCCGACGGCACCCGCGACGAGCGGCTGCAGTGGCGTTTCAATCACGGCAGCCGCACCGCTGACCTGACCGTCGAGCCCCACATCTTCCCGGACACCGTCAGCGGAGCGGTGCTCACCATCCCCCGCCGCGGCCTGCAGGACTGGGACGGATCGGGCGTCCTCCACGGCGTGGACGGCGCCGTCGGCGCTGAGGCCACCGCCGCTGATGACGAGAACACCGCCCTGAGCGGGCTCATCGCCCACATCGTGGCCACCGGCAACCGGCTGGGTCTTCACGACGGCCCGGCCGTCATCCGCCGTGCTCCCAAGCCTCCCGGACCCTGGGGAAGGATCGACCACTACCGCCACCTGCTGGGCACGGTGCTGCCGACGTGGCTGCAGGTCGGAAGCCCCCCACCCGCCTGGGTGCACCAGCTCATCATCCACCGCCTCATCCAGGTCACCGACGCCGATCGCGGACTGCGCTACCCCCTCGGCGGGGCTCACGGCCGCCGAGCGCGCTGAGGTGGCCCAGCTTCTGCGCGCCGTCACCCGACGCGTCCCCGCTTCCCAGATCGAGGCGTACTGTTCCACGCCGCTGGCCGTGGGCCGTCGTACCGCCCTGGTCGCCATGGCCGCCGGCCCCATGCCGGCCCCGATCCTGCCCTCGGGGCGCAGGTTCCGCAGCGACCAGAAAGCCACCTACTTCTACACCGGTGACATGCCCCAGGAGCAGTGGAAGGTGAATGGCGCCTGGGCCCAGCCGACCAGTGCCAAGACGGTCGATCACCGCTACTTCGACGACGTGGTCCTCCACGAGCGCATCGTCTGGCTGCCCAAGGGTCAGATCACCGCCGTCATCAACGCCCGGGAGCTTCCCGTGGCCCCCTACCGGGGCAACCCCAGGCCGCCTCAGACGCCTCCGGGTCGAGGCCGCCCTGAGCAGCCTCATCCGGGCTGCGCCGACGCCTGGCCCGGCTCCTGCGTCACAGCCAGGCGCAGGAGAACCAGCGGACCGGCGGCACCTCACCGGTCCCACAGGCTTCTTCCGCAGCTGCCTCCGCGACCTCTTCGGCGCCCACCCCGTACACCGCCTCATCCCCCTCCGACTGGCCCCGCACCTGGCTCTCACATGGACCGTCACGACAGCGCCGGCGACAATGCCGAGCCGCTGTACCGCTATGCCCGCACCCACGCTCCCAGCGTCCGGCACATCTTCGTCATCGAACGCAGCTGCCCGGACTGGGAACGCCTCGCGCAGGACGGCTTCGTCCTGCTGGACCCGACCGGCCCCGGATTCGACGCCGCCTGGAGCGGTGCCGAGACCATCCTCCTGTCCGACATCGGCGACCCGCTCATCGCAGGCCGCCTCACCGGTGCGGGCGTCGGCCCGACCAGCGCCTCATCTTCCTCCAGCACGGCGTGACCATGCGCGACATGTGGCGCTGGTTCAACGGCGTCCGCATGGACGTCGTCGTGTGCGCCACCGCAGCCGAGCAGGCCGGGCTGACGGCCGACCACACCTCCTACACCCTCACCGACCGAGAGGTCTGGCGCACCGGCTTCCCACGCCACGACCACCTCTACAGCCTTCTGGGACGCGAACGCGACAGCATTCTGCTGGCCCCCACCTGGGATCCGGAGATCTCACGCGCCCTGGAGAGCGACCCCGACGCCGTCGGGCTCCTCAGCACGCTCTACCGGCCCTGGCTCGAGCTGGCCGCGGGCCTGACCCAGGACGGTCACCGCACCGTCCTGTTCGCCCATCCCAAGCTGGTGCTGCACGCACCCGAGTGGTTCAGGGCCCTGGGCGTGCCCGCCGTCACCGGCCGCGACCTGCCCGAGACCCTGGTCCGCTCCTGGGCGGTCGTCTCTGACCGCTCATCCGTCCTCGACGAGGGCATGGTCGCCGGCTGCGTCGGCATCGTCTGGGACCCCCGAGCACGGCCGGACACGGATCGCTATCGCGTCCGTCACGAGGCCATCGAGCCATCGGCGTCGACACCTCCGCACAGGTGCATCAGGCGGTGGAGGACGTCGTCGCCAGCCGGCTCACCGCCCCGAGGACCTCATCCTGCTCGACGCCGGAGCCTGCGCCCGCCTGACCGCGCTGCTCCGACGCGACGTGATCTGATGCGGGCCCCGGTGCCGGGGACCCCGCCGATGCGCCGCCGCACGCCCCTGGTCAGCCTCATCGTCCCCGTCTACGGGGTGGCCCCTTACCTGCCCCGCTTCCTGAGCTCGCTCGACGCCCAGGACCACCCGCACGACCGTCTCCAGGTCGTGCTCGTCCTGGACGGGGCCTGCGACGACTCACCGCGGGTCTGCCGGAGCTGGGCGAGGCAGACCGACCTCGACGTCGAGGTCGTCCGAGACGGACAACGGTGGACAGGGCCGCGCCCGAAACCTCGGGATGGGACGGGCCCAAGGGCAGTGGATCGGCTTCCCCGATCCCGATGACTGGCTCGCCCCCGACTTTCTCACCCGGCTCCTGGCCGCCAGGCGCCGTGGCGACGTCCTCCTGGCCGGGCGCACCCTCATCCACCAGGGCGGCGCTGAGATCCCCCACCCCTCGACTTCCGCTTCCAGCTCAGGACGGCTCAGGGCCGACGCCGCCCAGCAGCCGCAGGCCATCCAGCTCTCCGTCCACGAGTGCCTCATCCGGGCCGACCGGGCGCTCGCGGCCCGGTTCCCCGAGGACCGCGAGGCACCCACTTTCGAGGACGCGCTCTACCTGGGACGCATCCGAAGCCGCTGGGGCCGGATCGTCTACGTGCCCGAGGCCGTCTACCACTATGACAAGCGGATCTCAGGGGACTCCGCGGTCCAGACCGCCTGGTCGAGGCCGGGCCGCTACGTCGCTCAGATGCGCACGCGCTACCACGCCCTTCTCGATGCCGCCGGTGGCGCCCCCTGGGCCCAGCAGACGATCCTGTACGACCTGGGCTGGTACTTCGGGGTCGTCGACGCCGGCCGGATGCCCCTGAGCCACCGGGGCTGGGGCAGGAGCACGCGGCCGAGATGCGCAGGCTGGCGCAGCGCCTCGACTCCGAGCAGATCCTCCGCAGCCCCTGGGGGAACCTCGGAGCCCGGGACCGGGCCCGTCTCCTGCTGTGGAAAGGCCGGCCCGAGGTGGCGGTCGTGCGCGACGGCGAGGTCACCGAGCTGTGTACCGCCGAGCCTGCCGGCCGGCAGGCGGAGCCCCTGGGCTACGCCGGGACCGACGTCGGCTGGGTCCTCACCGGGGTCGAAGCGGCGCAGTGCTACTCGGCACAGACGTCCCCCGCATCCCCTGTGGCCCCCGCCGGCCACGGCTGGCTGAGCCTGGCCCGGCCAGGACGGTGCGCCTTCGCAGGCTGCTGCGGCGTCGTCGCTGAAGCGGGCCGGTCCCAGCCCGGCCCGACGCCGCCTGCCGCACGCGGCGCAGCTCAGAGCGCCGGGCGAGGCTGCGCGGTGCCAGGGCGATCTCCAGCTCGTCGACCCACGAGTACAGGGAGGCGGCGTAGTGGAAGGGGCGGCCCCAGCGGTGCGCGTCGTCGGCCACCACGAGCTCATCGGGCACCTGCAGGATCCGCAGGTCGGTCTCCTGGTAGACGAGGTCGATGTAGCGGGTCATGACCCAGTTGGCCTCCATGGCCGTCTGCCCCCAGCTCGGGACGGTTGACATCCCCGAGGTGGTCCGCGTCGCCCAGGGGACGTTGATGAGGATCGTCCGCCTCGCCAGGTCGAGCCGCTCCAGGAGGGCGTGGAAACGCAGCAGGGGCGGGGCGCCACAGGTGCAGGTGCTCGGCCGTCCCCAGCTCGAGGAACCTGGCGGGAAGCCCCTCGTAGAGGCCGGCCGTCAGCGCCTCGGTCGAACGCGTCAGGAAGGCCCCGGGGGAGGTCTCCAGGACTCCGAGCCGCTCGTCGGTCAGGTCCCACAGCAGGAGGTCGGTGTATGAGGCGACGGCCGTCAGCTGCGCCTCAGGTTGCCCACCATGTCGGACAGGAAGGACCCGGCGGGCGAAGGACGATCTGAGCAGGGGACAGATCGAGGTCCCCCACGTCGGCCGGGCGCCCCGCGCTGATGAGGGACTGACGGGCGATGTAACGCTCCACGCTCCAGCCCCGCTGCTCCATCTCACTGGCCACGTCCCTGGCCACGCAAGAGCCGTAGACCGTGATTTGTCCTGCTGTCATCGTGCTTTCCTCACTGTGCATGGTCAAACTCCTCGAGCGTGTCGGTAGGGCAGCGTGCGGCTCTCCGAGCGTTGGATCCGCACCTCCGCCGGTTTCCACTTCTCCCGGCACTCGGCCAGGATCGTGGCGGCCTTGTCCGGCTTGTTCTTGGCGATGTTCCAGGACCACCAGCGGTAGTCGTGGGCGATCTGGGGCCCCGGGCCATCACCGATGAGCTCGCCATCCATGAGCCACAGCGCCCGGGTGCACATCTCCTCGATGACCTGTGCGGCATGGTTGACGATGAACACCGTCCCGGCGGCGCACCGCAGCTCGGTCATCTTGTTCTCGCTGCGCTCCTTGAACGCGGCGTCGCAGTGGACGGGGCCTCGTCGATGAGGGAGGATGTCGGGTTCGCCGCGGCGGCGATCGCGAACCACAGACGCGAGGACATTCCCGAGAATAAGTCTTCATCGGGCGGTAAATGGCCTTCCCGGTCCCGGCCAGCTCGATGACCTGCGGAATGATCGCCTCGATCTGCTGAGAGTCAGCCCCATGGCCAGGCATCCCAGGCGCACATTGCGCTCGCCGGACAGCTCGGGGACGAGGGGCCGCGTTGACGCCCAGGAGCACCGAGGGTGGAACAGGGCGCTCACCGTTCCCGAGGTCGGCGTCTCCAAGCCGCCCATGACGCGGAAGCAGTGGACTTCCCGCGCCGTTGCGACCCAGGATCCCGATCGACTCCCGGCGCGCGCACGAAGAGATCCCTGAGGGCCTCGACCCTCACGTTGGGCCTGTGTCCCGTCAGCCCCAGGACGATCTTCCGCGCCACGGAGGCGGCGCGCAGCTCCTCGACGTCCGTGGAGGCGCCCGGTAGCTCACCCGAATGTCGTCGACGACGACGGTGGCGGTGCCGATGCCGGCCTCGTGACTGTCGGCCGCGGTCGCGGCTGCGGCAGACGAGTCGCCATCGGGTGTCATCGTGACGATGGGGAGGGCGTCGTCGTATCCTCCGGCTCGCCGGCCTGAAGGGTCGCAGACTCGTTCCTCAGTCGGTCTCAGCGTTCGACACCGTAGGCCTCCTCCTTCTCCCAGAAGAACACAGAAGGAGACGGCGGTCAGCCCCAGTGACCAGGCACTGAGGATGAGCCACATGCGCATCTGCGGGACGCGCTGGTACAGGATCGCGTCCCGATACATCGTGATGATGAGGTATCCGGGGTTGAGGTCCATGGCCC
>BNJU01005493.1_pt1 | contig 127453 bp, 180 predicted proteins | sample 8539281 | NCBI WGS metagenome assembly BNJU01 (sample SAMD00202456, study PRJDB9452) | human saliva metagenome | isolation source: human saliva | place: Japan | reverse complement strand
TTGTATAAATACATTTCTAGTGCTTTTCTCATTTCTATTTAAGCTTATTTAACTTCTTTATCAAGCTCTTTTGTTAAATTTTGTTTAACCATTTGTTCATTTTCTTCTGGAACACATAGTCCATCTCCCTAAAGATAGAACAATAGCTTGCAGCTTGTTTATCTTTTTCTAACTCTTCAGCTGTTTTAGGAGGCTCTGCTTGTTTTCACTATTTCTTCTTTTGCTTTTTCATTTTGTTCTAGAACACATAGTCCATCACCTAAAACACTGCAGTAAGAAGCTTCTTGTTTTTGTAGAATCTTCAGCTTTTTGGAGCAGGAGCATCAGTCATTGTTGCTGGATCTGGTACTACCTTTTCCTGCTTTTTAATTTCTTCAAAACATTTTAATAAGTCATCTTTTTCCTGTTGATTTTTGCTAAACCTTCTAATTTTTCATATGCTTCTTTATCTTTTTGCATCAAAAAGCATCTTTAAATTTATTTAGCATTCTTTTATTCTTTTCTACAAATTCTTTTGTAGCTGTTATTGGTTCTAATTTAACTGCAGCTGCTGGAGCAGTTCCGCTAGCAATTATTTTTTTCCTGCTTTTGATTTCTTCGAAGCATTTTAATAATTCATCTTTTCCTGCTGTCTTTGCTAAATTTTCTAATTTTTTTCATATGCTTCTTTATCTTTTTGCATCAAAAAGCATCTTTAAATTTGTTTAGCATTCTCTTATTCTTTTCTATGAATTCAGCACTTTGCAGAATTGGATCTCCAGTAGGTGCTGCTGAGCACTTCCATCAGGAATAATTTTTCCAGTTTTAATTTCTTCATAGTATTTTAATAATTCATCTTTTTCCTGCTGTCTTTGCTAAATTTTCTAATTTTTCATATAGCTTCTTTATCTCCTGCATCAAAAAGCATCTTTAAATTTATTTAGCATTCTCTTATTCTTTTCTATAAATTCAGCACTTGCAGAAATTGGGTCTCCAGTTTGAGCAACTACTTTCTTTTCTACTGTTTTCTTAACAGGTTTTTCTTAACAGGTATTTCTACTGCTACACCCATTATCTCTCCTATTTTTTCAATAACTTTAGGGTCCTCCAGGTGCACATAAAGTCATCTTTTGCACCTTCTAAAAGCTACTCCTGATGCATATCCAGCACAACCAGGGAATCCATAGCTCCACAGTTTGCACCAGGTAGGATAGCTAATATTGCTTCTACTTTTTGGGTCTACTTCTACTTCAAACTTCTTTTGAAGCATAAGCTAGAATAGTCCCATCAATATTCCAGTTATTCCCTAATACAACAACTGGCATCATAATCGCTTCCATTATATACCTCCATTTGTATAATTATTAAATTTGCATTCCACTAAATCCCATAAATGCCATAGCTAAAAAGTCCAGCTGTTATAAATGCTATTGGAACTCCTTTAAAATTCTTAGGAGTGTTTGCAAATTCAAGTCTTTCTCTTATACCAGCTAAAAGTAATAATGCTAGTGAGAATCCTACTGCAACTCCAAAACCATTTACTATTGTTTCTATAAAATTATATCCTACTTGGATATTGATTATAGCAACTCCTAGAACAGCACAGTTTGTTGTGATTAATGGTAAGAATACTCCAAGTGCTTTATATAAAGCTTGGTGATGTCTTTTTAATTGCCATTTCAACGAATTGTACAGAAGCTATTATTAATATAAAAGCTATTGTTTGTAGATATCCTAAACCAAGAGGTTCTAATATCATTCTGTAAAGCTAACCAAGTTACTCCTGAAGCTATTGTTATAACGAAAGTAACAGCCATACCCATACCTAATGATGAGTCAACTTTTTAGAAACTCCCATAAATGGACAACAACCTAAGAACTTAGCAAATATTATGTTATTTATAAATATTGAAGTAACAATTATACTAAATAATCCACCTATACTCATTTTTTTAGTCACCTTCTTTTTCTTTGCATCTCTTTCTTTCTTAATATTTATACAAGCCATGATCATACCTATAGTGATAAATCCACCAGGAGCTAATATAAATATTAAAGCTGGTGTAAAGTTAGCAGGAACTAATGAGATTCCAAATATAGATCCATTACCTAAAAATTTCTCTTATAGATCCTAAGAAAGTTAAAAGATAAAAGTAAAATCCTATTCCAGATCCAATACCATCAAGTATAGAATCAATAACTCCGTTTTTAGAAGCAAAAGCTTTCTGCTCTTCCAAGAACTATACAGTTAACAACTATAAGAGGTATGAATAATCCTAATACTTTGTATAAATCAGGTGTATAAGCATTCATAACCATATCAACAACAGTAACTAGTGTTGCTATTATCATTATAAATGCTGGTATTCTTACTTCATCAGGTATAAATTTCTTAAAAAGTGATATTAATCCATTTGAACAAGCAAGAACGGCTATAACTGCAAGTCCCATTGAGAACCCATTTATAGCACTACTTGTAACTCCAAGTGTTGGACAAAGTCCTAACATTAAAAACGAATACTGGGTTTTCTTTAAATATTCCAGCTGTAAGTATTCCTAATTTTTTTCATTATTTACTCACCTCATTTTTGATAAGTATTTAATGCCTTTTATAACTCCTGTATAAACAGCTTTTAGGGTGATATTGTAGCTCCCAGCAAAAAGCATCTGTTGACTTATTAAATTCATAAGTTGCATCTTTACCTATCCAATGTTCTTGCCATTCTTTTTCATTTATTTTTGCTCCTAAACCAGGAGTTTCTGAACTTGTAACTACATTTAAACCTGTTACTTTAGCATCATTATCTATTCCTACAACAAAGTTTATGTCTCCACCATAACCTGGTTCTGCAACTGAAGCAACATATCCAACAACTTCTCCAGCTTCATTGAAACCTGGAATATATTGAATTCCTTCTGCTTCTTTTGCTTCTTCTTCTTTGAAACTTGCTGCTTCTGGTAAAACTTGTTTTCTAGCTTCATTTACTATTTTTAAAGTATTTTCAGCTATAACTTTACTTGTAAAACCATTAACTCCACCAAGTAAACCTGCTGATATAGCAGCTATTAGTCCTAGGACGATTCCAAAATGTATATATCTATTTTCCATTTGTGCTCACCCCACCAAATTTTTTTAGGGTCTTATATATCATCTATCAATGGAACAACTCCATTCATTATTAAGATAGCATAAGCTGTACCTTCAGGATATCCACCTTTCATTCTTATTAAAGATACTAATAATCCTATTCCAAAAGCAAAAACTACTCTTCCCTTTTGAAGTTGTTGGACTAGTAACCATATCTGTTGCCATAAAGAATGCTCCTAGGAACAATCCTCCTGAGAATATTTGCATTATAGGATCTGCTCCAAATGCCCATGTTAAAACAAATACTGTACCTATCATTGTAGCAGGTACTTTCCAATCTATTTGTTTCTTATATATTAAATATGCTCCACCAATTAATAGTGCTAAAGAAGAAGTTTCTCCTAAACATCCTCCCATATTTCCCTAAAAATGCATTAACATATTGATCTCCATTTTTGTAATAGAGAATCTGCTAAAGGTAATCCTCTTTTCATAGCATCCAAAACTGTTGCCCTGCTTTTCCATCATAAGCAAAAAGTAGTTATTGCAACTGGCCAAGATGCTTGAACAAATGCTCTTCCTATTAATGCTGGGTTAAATATATTATGTCCTAATCCACCATAAACCATTTTTCCTAATGTTATTGCAACTATATTTCCTATTACTACATATTGTAAAGGCATAATTGCAGGAACTACAAATGAAAAATAAAATCCCTGTTAATATAGCACTTCCATCAAATGCTTCTATATCTCTTTTTAATGCTTTTTGACATAGATATTCAGTAACTACACAAGTTAAAACTGATACTGAAGTTAATATCAGAGCTCTCACTCCAAATGAGTATATAGCCATTAAAAAAATGCTGGTACTAAAGCTATAACAACATCATACATTACCGACTCAACAGTTTCTTTTGTTCTAATGTGAGGAGCTGGCCTGTTTTTCAAAATTGTACTCACTTTTTATCCTCCTTAATTAAGTTTAATCTATTTTTCTTAGCTCTTAATTTAGCTTTTTCCTGTTTTTGATAGCCTCAGCTAAAGGTCTATTAGCAGGACAAATATAAGCACAAGAACCACATTCAATACAATCCATTAGATTGTGTCCTGCCATTGCTTCATACTCTTTTGCTGCTGCTAATCTATCAAACATAAGTGGTGCAAGTCCCATAGGGCATGCAGATACACACTTAGAACAACTTATACAAGCTTTTGTCTTGTATGGTCTCATTTCCTCATTTGTTAAAGCTAAAAGTCCTGATGTTCCTTTTACTACAGTAGCTTCTTCAGTCATTTGTGCCAATCCCATCATTGGTCCACCCATAACTAATCTTTCCATTTCATCTCTGTTAATTCCACAGTGATCTAAAATGTATGAGAAAGGAGTTCCTATAGCAACCTTCAAGTTTTTAGGATTCTTTATAGCCTTTCCTGTTACTGTAACAACTTTTTCTATTAGAGGTTTTCCATTTACAACTGCTTCATAGATTGCTGCTGCTGTTCCTGTATTTTTGTACAACAACACCAACTGCTGATGGAAGTTGTCCAGATGGAACTTGTCTATCTAAAAATAGATTTAATAAGTTGTTTTTCTCCCCTTGTGGGTATTTTGTTTTTCAATGGAACAATATTAATTCCTGTTCCTTCTGCAGCTTTTCTCATAGATTCAATAGCTTCAGGTTTATTATCTTCTATTCCTACATAAACATCTGGAACATTTAAAAATCTTTTTAATAATTTTTTTATTCCTTCAATTATTGAACTTGGATTTTTCTAACATAAGTCTATTATCTGAGTTTTAAATAAGGTTCACATTCAGCACCATTTAAAAATCAAACTATCTAACTTAGTATTAGGTGGAGGATTTAATTTTTACGTGAGTAGGGAAAAGTAGCTCCTCCTATTCCAACTATACCTTTTTCTCTGATAATATCAAGTAATTCTTTCTTATCAGCTGTTTCCCAATTTTGCAATTTTAGTTAATTCTGCCCATTCTTCTTTTTTTGTCATTTTCAATAAAAAATTGTCATAACTTTTTCCAGATAGAGGATACACACGATTTTCTATCTTTGTGACAGTTCCACTTACTGGAGCATGAACAGGTACCGCTAAACCTTCTGCATCCGCAATTTTTTTGTCCTTTTAAAAACTCTGTCCCCTACGTTAACAATAGGATTTAAAGGTGCTCCTATATGTTGTAAAAGAGGTACAAAAAATTTCATTTGGTGATTCAACTTTTTCAATTGGTAAATGTTCTGTTTGTATTTTATTTTTCAGGGGATGTACTCCGCCTCTGAAACCAAAAATTTCATCAAAAACACTCCTTTCATACATAGTTTATTTTCCACAAATTGATTTTTAGCATATATATACAAAATTAACAAGTTTTTATTTTATTTTTTCTTTTTTTCTTATTGTACTTTTTGCATAGTTCTATCTAAATTATGAACAGTTAGCATTTCTATAACACATTCATTAAGTTTTTCTAAAAAAATTCAACTAGCTCTTTTTGTTCACTCTGACTGAACTCTCCTAAAACATGTTCAACAGCATCTTCTTTTTTTAGCTCCTATTCCACATTTTACTCTAATAAATTCTTCACCTATATGAGATATTATAGATTTTTATTCCATTATGCCCACCTGAGCTACCTTTTTCTCTGATTCTTATATCTCCAAAAATCTAAAGACATATCATCATAGATAACTATAATATCCTTTTTTAGGGATCTAACTTATAAAAATTTACAATTTCTATAAGAGCATTTCACTCAAGTTCATAAAAGTCTGAGGCTTAAAAAAATATAACTTTCTCCCCCGTCTATATTTTTTTCACTGATAAAGAGCTTGAAATTTTTCTCTTTCATCTGTCAGATTAAATCTCAAACTGTCTACAACAATAAAAGCCAATGTTGTGTCGTGTTTTTCATACTTCTTACCTGGATTTCCTAAACCAATAACAACTTTCATTTCTTCCCCCTCCTTACATCTTTCATTTCCGAATTATTATACTATATATTATTGATATTTACATAGTCTTTTTATAGCTTTTTTTCAGTTTTTAAAAATATTACTACACTTAGTCTTACTTTTAGAATAATATAAAAAGAGAGAAACACTAGTTTCTCTCTTGTTTTGAAACTAGCAAATCCATACTCTCCCAGGCCGCTTCCAGCCAAGTACCATCAGCGTATATGGGCTTAACTTCTAGGTTCGGAATGTAACTAGGGTGTACCCCCATAGCTATACTCACCAAGCATATATATTGTATCACATAATCTTGTTATGTGCAAGTCTGAACACTTGAAACTATATAGTAAAAAACAAACTTAGATTAAAACTTCGATAATTAGTATTGGTCAGCTAAATGCATTGCTGCACTTACACCCCAACCTATCAACCTCCTAGGCTCGAAGGTATCTTAAAGAATACTTATCTTGAAGTTAGTTTCCCGCTTAGATGCTTTCAGCGGTTATCTATTCAAACGTGACTACCCAGCTGTGCCACTGGCGTGACAACTGGTACATCAGAGGTTTGTCCATCCCGGTCCTCTCGTACTAAGGACAGGTCTTCTCAATATTCTAACGCCTACAGTGGATAGGGACCGAACTGTCTCACGACGTTCTGAACCCAGCTCACGTACCGCTTTAATGGGCGAACAGCCCAACCCTTAGGGACCTTCTCCAGCCCCAGGATGCGATGAGCCGACATCGAGGTGCCAAACCCTACCGTCGATATGGACTCTCGGGTAGGGATCAGCCTGTTATCCCCAGGGTAGCTTTTTATCCGTTGAGCGACGACCCTTCCATTCGGAATCGCCGGATCACTATGTCCTGCTTTCGCATCTGCTCGACCCGTCAGTCTTGCAGTCAAAGCTCTCTTATGCCATTGCACTCTATGGTTGATTTCCATCCAACCTGAGAGAACCTTTGAACGCCTCCGTTACTCTTTCGGAGGCGACCGCCCTCAGATCAAACTGCCCACCTAGCACTGTCTCCGTGGCTACAAACCACAGATTAGAATTTCAGCATTGAATGGTTGGTATTCCACCGATGACTCCGATACAGCTAGCGCCATATCATCACAGTCTCCCAACTATCCTATACATGCAATGCCAAAACCCAATACCAAGCTACAGTAAAGCTCCATGGGGTCTTTCCGTCCTACTGTAGGTAACCGGTATCTTCACCGGTAATACAATTTCACCAGGCCTCCCGTCAAGACAGCGCTCAAATCATTACACCATTCGTGCAGGTCGGAACTTACCCGACAAGGAATTTCGCTACCTTAGGACCGTTATAGTTACGGCCGCCGTTCACTGGGGCTTCAATTCGGAGCTCTCACTCCTCCTCTTAACCTTCCAGCACTGGGCAGGTGTCAGCCCATATACATCGCCTTCCAGCTTAGCATAGACCTGTGTTTTTGTTAAACAGTTGCTTGAGCCTCTTCACTGCGACCCTCGAGCGCTTTGTATCGCGTGGATACTAACACCCAAGGGCTCCTCTTCTCCCGAAGTTACGAGGTTATTTTGCAGAGTTCCTTAACGAGAGTTAGCCTGTCCGCCTTAGATTTCTCATCCTGACCACCTGTGTCGGTTTTGCAGTACGGGCAGTCAAATATTAACGTTAGAAGCTTTTTCTTGGCAGCGTGGGATTTGCACATTCATCTTACGACTGTATATCATACCTCAGATATAACTCAATGGATTTACCTATCAAGTCATCCCTACATACTTCTACGGACACTTCCGTTCGTCCGCGCGCATACCCTTCTGCGTCCCTCCATCACAATATATGACTGGCACAGAAATATTAATCTGTTTTCCATTCGCCTACGCATTATAGCCTGGGCTTAGGTCCCGGCTTACTCAGGGAAGACAAGCTTTACCCTGAAAACCTTGGTCTTCCGGCGAGGGGATTCTCGCCCCTTTCTCGCTACTTATTCCTGCATTCTCACTTCTGATACCTCCAGAGTCGGTTACCCTTCTCCTTCAACGGCCTACAGAACGCTCTCCTACCAATCCTTACGGATTCCACAGCTTCGGTTTATAACTTAGCCCCGTTACATTGTCGGCGCAGAGACTCTCGACTAGTGAGCTATTACGCACTCTTTAAAGGTATGGCTGCTTCTAAGCCAACCTCCTAGTTGTTTGTGAATCTCCACCTCCTTTCCCACTTAGTTATAATTAGGGACCTTAGCTGGTGGTCTGGGTTGTTTCCCTTTTCGACAATGGAAGTTAACTCCCATAGTCTCACTCCTGAGCTCTAAATTATGGTATTCGGAGTTTGATTGATTTCAGTAAAGCAATACGCCCCCTAGATCATTCAGTGCTCTACCCCCATAATTGAACACTCAAGGCTGCACCTAGATGCATTTCGGAGAGAACGAGCTATCTCCTGGTTCGATTGGCTTTTTCACCCTAAACCTACCTCATCCCCCAACTTTTCAACGGCGGTGGGTTAGGGACCTCCACTGTGTCTTACCACAGCTTCATCCTGGACAGGTTTTAGATCACCAGGTTTCGCGTCTACGCCAAACGACTAAATCGCCCTATTAAGACTTGGTTTCCCTTCGGCTCCGTTATACTTAACCTCGCCGTTTAACGTAACTCGCAGGATCATTCTCCAAAAGGCACGCCATCACCATTACTGGCTCTGACCGCTTGTAAGCACACAATTTCAGGTTCTATTTCACTCCCCTCCAGGGGTTCTTTTCACCTTTCCCTCACGGTACTATGCGCTATCGGTTAGTAAGAGTATTTAGCCTTATGAGATATGGTCCTCACAGATTCACACAGAATTCCTCGTGTTCCATGTTACTTGGGAGCAGAGTTATATGTGTAAGGATTTACTTGTACAGGACTTTCACCTTCTACGGTTCGCCTTTCCAGACAATTCCAATTCATCAATACACTATATTGAATATCTTACAGTTCTTCACTACTCTGTCCCTCAACCCCTTAAATACAACGGCTGTATCCTTGACATATTTAAGGTTTGAAAGCTTGACCCATTTCGCTCGCCGCTACTTTGGGTATCGTTTTTACTTTCTTTTCCTCGCGTTACTTAGATGTTTCAGTTCACGCGGTTCCTCTTTCGTATTAAGACTCCATCTTAATAGATTGCTCCATTCGGAAATCCTAGACTCTTACGTTCGATTGCAACTTATCTAGGCTTATCGCAGCTTACCACGTCCTTCATCGGCTCTTACTACCTAGGCATCCTTTGTGTGCCCTTAATTATTTTAACCTATTTTTTTGACAGCTAACTCTAAGAAATTGTTAGAGTTAATTTTTTTCTTGTTTGTTCTACTATATAGTTTCCAATGTTCAGATAATTTAATGGTGGAGATAAGCGGGATCGAACCGCTGACCTACGCAGTGCAAGTGCGTCGCTCTCCCAAACTGAGCTATATCCCCATATGGTGCGTTTGAGTGGACTTGAACCACCGACCTCACGCTTATCAGGCGTGTGCTCTAACCAGCTGAGCTACAAACGCATTATTGATAAGTCCACACAAGAACATTACCAATAGAATAGAGAAAGACATATACTCCTTAGAAAGGAGGTGATCCATCCGCACGTTCCCGTACGGATACCTTGTTACGACTTCACCCCAATCGCTAATCACACCCTCGGAGCATCCCTCCTTACGGTTAGGCCTGCTACTTCAGGTGCAACCAACTCTCGTGGTGTGACGGGCGGTGTGTACAAGACCCGAGAACGTATTCACCGCGACATTGCTGATTCGCGATTACTAGCGATTCCAACTTCATGTACTCGAGTTGCAGAGTACAATCCGAACTAAGAATAGTTTTCTGAGATTAGCTCCACCTCGCGGCTTTGCGACTCTCTGTACTACCCATTGTAGCACGTGTGTAGCCCAGCGTATAAGGGGCATGATGACTTGACGTCATCCCCACCTTCCTCCTACTCATCGTAGGCAGTATCGCATGAGTCCCCAACTTAATGATGGTAACATACGAAAGGGGTTGCGCTCGTTGCGGGACTTAACCCAACATCTCACGACACGAGCTGACGACAGCCATGCACCACCTGTCTTTAGGTTTCACCCGAAGTGACACTGAAACATCTCTGTCTCATTCCTAAGATGTCAAACGCTGGTAAGGTTCCTCGCGTTGCGTCGAATTAAACCACATGCTCCACCGCTTGTGCGGGTCCCCGTCAATTCCTTTGAGTTTCATACTTGCGTACGTACTCCCCAGGCGGATTACTTATCGCGTTAGCTTGGGCGCTGAGGTTCGACCCCCAACACCTAGTAATCATCGTTTACGGCGTGGACTACCAGGGTATCTAATCCTGTTTGCTACCCACGCTTTCGCGCTTTAGCGTCAGTATCTGTCCAGTAAGCTGGCTTCCCCATCGGCATTCCTACAAATATCTACGAATTTCACCTCTACACTTGTAGTTCCGCTTACCTCTCAGTACTCTAGTCATGCAGTTTCCAACGCAATACAGAGTTGAGCCCTGCATTTTTACATCAGACTTACATAACCACCTAGACGCGCTTTACGCCCAATAAATCCGGATAACGCTTGTGACATACGTATTACCGCGGCTGCTGGCACGTATTTAGCCGTCACTTCTTCTGTTGGTACCGTCATTTTTTTTCTTCCCAACTGAAAGCACTTTACATTCCGAAAAAAACGTCATCGTGCACACAGAATTGCTGGATCAGACTTTTGGTCCATTGTCCAATATTCCCCACTGCTGCCTCCCGTAGGAGTAAGGCCGTGTCTCAGTCCCCTTGTGGCCGTTCACCCTCTCAGGCCGGCTACCCATCATCGCCTTGGTGAGCCGTTACCTCTCCAACTAGCTAATGGGACGCAAAGCTCTCTCACAGCGCATATAGCTTTCATAATCTTAGGATGCCCTAAAAATCATAATATCAGGTATTAGCATTCGTTTCCAAATGTTGTCCCTAACTGTGAGGCAAGTTCTTTACGCGTTACTCACCCGTCCGCCACCCAAACCGAAGTTCAAGTAGACTTGCATGTGTTAAGCATTCTGTCAGCGTTCATCCTGAGCCAGGATCAAACTCTTCGTTCAATCTTTTTAATAGCTCATTTTTGCTATTTTTAATTTAACACCAAATTTATGGTTGCTTTTTTTGTCTTTTCTCTATTCTGTTGCTAATGTCCTTGTCTCATTGACATCAGTTATAATAACATTTAAAATAAACTTTGTCAACAAAAAATTTTAAATTTTTTAATTTTTCTAATTTCATATTTTTTTCTTTTTATTTTGCAATAAAAAACTACTATAGATTTTTAAAAATTTATAGTAGTTTTTATCTTTATTTTTATACATTTGCATATATTCTTCTATCTCATCAGCAGTTCTAGGAAATTTATCTCCTAAAAATTCTACTTGTACCATCTTCTTGAATTAAAATATCTCTTTCCATTCTAATTCCACCAAAATCCATATACTTCTCTATTTCATCATAATTTAAAAAAATTCTTGATGAAGTTTTTCATTCTTCCATTTTTCAAAAAGTTCTGGGATAAAGTATATTCCTGGCTCAATAGTAAAAACATTTTCCAACTTCTAATTTCTTAGCAAGTCTTAAAGAAGCTAAACCAAATTGAGTTGATTTTTCTTCTCCTTCATCATAACCTACATTTATTTCACCAAAGTTTTTCCATATCATGAACTGTCATTCCCATCATATGCCCTAAGCCATGTGGCATGAATAGTGCATGTGCTCCTGAACTAACTATATCCCTCAACTTCACCCTTCATCAGTCCAAGTTTTTTTCATATTTTCTGCTAAAAACCTTACAAACTTCCAAATGAACTTCCTTATATGTAATTCCTGCTCTTGCTAAATCTTTGGCTCTGTCAAACATATCTCTTACTATATTATGTATAGTTTTTTTGTCTTTCAGTAAATTTTTCCACTTACAGGAAAAAGTTGTTGTCATATCCCCACAATAGCCTTCTTCTGTCAGAGCACCACAATCTAACAATACTAAATCTCCATCTTTTAAAGTATTCAAATGACTGTGGTTATGTAAAATTTGTCCATTCTTACTAAGTATAGTTTGGAAAGAATAGTAAGCATTATATTTTCTTGGTTGCTTTTCCACTTCAGCAACAAGTTCATATTCTTTTCATTCCTGCTTTTACATTCTTTCATAGCAGCAAAGATGCATTTCTTTTGTTATATTTACTCCCTTTTCTATTTCTTCAATTTCTACTTTTATCTTTTATATTTCTTTGTTTAATAATATTTTTATTAAATAGAAAGAGACATACTCATCAAATTCAAAAAGGATTTATATTTAAGATTGAACTCAAATACATAATATTGTCTGCTTTATATTGATTAGTAAATCTTATATTTTTTTCTATTTTTCTAAATATTTTCTTTAATTCTTCTTTTTCAATAAACTTTTTCTATACCAACTTCAAGAGCCAATTCTTTTTAAAAAATTTTTGTTTTCCCATCCAAATAATATCAGACATTGTATAGTCATTACCAAAAATTATTTCTTCATTTTTATCTATGTCGATAATTCCAATTAAGCCATTGTGATCCATACCAAAATAATATTTAAAAAGTTGCATCTTGTATAAATGGATAAGTATTATCTTCACAATCTAGAGGTGAAAAATTATTTCCCATTATTAAAATTAAACCATCTCTAAAAGTTTTCCTTTAATTTCTTTCTTCTATTTATATATACTTCTTTTGTTCAACATAAAGATTTCAACTCCTTTCTTTTACATATTATTTTATACTTTTTCTAAAAGTCTATATTTATTTAAAAAGAGAATTCTTTAAATTTTTATTCTTTCTTTACTGGAATAAGAAAAAGCAGGAATTTCTTCCTGCTTTTAGTTTTGAAAAATTTTTCTAACTATTTAGCTTCTACAGTAACTGGAACTTCTTTAAGATCTCCTAAAGTTAAAACTCCTTCTGTACCTTTCATAGCTATTTCGTTTCCAGCTTCATCAGCATATCTTTCTCCAGAAGCAGTTTCTGCATTTTTCAATTCAGTAACTTTTCCTTCTGCATCAGTTAAAAGTAGCTGTAGCTCCATCAGCAGCAACTTCTAAAGTGAAATTCCTTTTCCATCTTCAGTTTTAACTGAGAATGATTTTTGCTTCAGCAGCAGCTTCAGTTGCTGGTGCTTCAGTTGTTGTTGCAGTTGCTTCTGCAGCAGGTTGTTCAGCTGGTTTTTCTTCTTCTTTCTTTTCTCCACAAGCTACTAAGAATAAGCTCATAGCTAGTGCTAACATTGCAAATTTTTTTCATTGTATATCCCTCCTTGATTTTCTGTAGCTATAATACATTATTTTCTAATAAAAATCAAGTATTTTTTTAAAAACTTTTTTCTACAGTTTACTCTTATTTTAGTTTTTTTAATGATTATGTATTATTTTAAAAATATCTGTTTATTTTTAATAGAGTTAAGAGTTCAAAAAGCGAATTAATGACCCTATTTTAGATATATAATTTGAATAATTTTTATATGTTTATATATCAAAGATATTTTTTTAAGCTATATTTTTTTCATAAATTCTTTAACTTCATTTTTGATTTCACTAGCAGTTGATAGTTCTAAAATTCTTTCAACTAAAGCTTTTCACATTCTTTTTTTATTCAATTTCATTAGAATTCTTTTAACTCTTGGTATTGAAATTCCTGACATAGAAAAAGAATCTAGTCCCATACCAAATAAAATTGCTACTGCATTTTTCATCTCCAGCAAATTCTCCACACATTGAAATTTTTATTCCACCTTCATGTGCTCCATCTATTAACATTTTAATAGCTTGTAGTACTGCTGGGTTATATGTATCATATAGATTAGCAATTTTTTTCATTTCCTCTATCTACTGCTAAAGTATATTGTGTTAAAGTCATTTGTTCCTATTGAGAAGAAATCACATTCTTTTTGCAAAATATTTTGCTCTAAATGCAACAGCAGGAGTTTCAACCATTATTCCTAACATTATCTTTTTCATCAAACTCTATACCTTCTTCTCTAAGTTCATTCTTACAGTTTTTCAAATATAGCTTTTTGCCTTTTCTAACTTTCCTCTATATCCATTATCATAGGTAGCATGATTTTTTTATTTGTCCATATTTTGAAGCTCTTAATAAGGCTCTAAATTGAGTTTTTAAAATTTCTTGTCTATCTAAACAAACTCTTATTGCTCTCCAACCTAAAAATGGGATTTTTCTTCCTGTGGAATTCCATATATGGTAATGATTTATCTCCACCTATATCCATAGTTCTTATAGTTACAGGATATCCTTTTAAACCTTCAGCTACTATTTTATATGCTTCAAATTGTTCATCTTCTGTTGGAAAACTATCTTTTTCCATAAATAAAGAACTCTGTTCTATAAAGTCCCTATTCCAAAAACCACCATTTGAAATAATTCCTTTTAAGTCATTAGGAGATCCCTATATTTCCCCCAAACATCAACTTTTTGTTCCATCTTTTGAAATAGCTTCTTTATCTTTTAAAAGCCTTTTAATTCTTCTTTTTCTTTTTAAGAAGTTTTTCTTTTTTTCTCTATATATCTTTAAAGTTTCTTCATCAGGATTAACTATAACTTCTCCTTTTAATGCATCAACTATTAAAGATTTGATTATCTTTCTAAGTTTTCTAAAACTGCTCCTACTCCAACAACAGCTGGTAATTCTAAAGATCTTGCCATAATAGATGAGTGAGCTGTTTTTCCTCCAATTTCAGTTACAAAAGCTAAAACATTTTCTAAAGTTTATTTGAGCTGTATCTGAAGGATTTAATTCTCTTGCAACAATTATTGTTTCAGGTTCTAATTTTGAAAGATCAACTACTTGTGCATTCATAACACCATATAGCCATCTTTTTCCCTATATCTCTTAAATCTCCTGCTCTTTCTTTAAAATATGCATCTTCTAAAGTTTGCAAGCATATTTGCATATTCATCAATTGCTTCATTTAAAAGCAAACTCTGCAGTACATTTTTTTCAGAAATTTTTGAATCTATTTCTGAAAAATAATTCTTCATCTTCTAATAAAGTAATATGCCCTTCAAAGATATCTGCCTTATCTTTTACCAAGTTTTTTTGAAGAGTATTTTCTTTTATTTCTTCTAATTGCTTTTTAGCAACTTCTCTTCCTTTTATTAATCTTTCTAATTCTTCTTCTTTAGATAGTATAGATTTTTCAAGTATTTCTAAATTGTTTTTCTTTGTAAAGAAATGCTTTTCCTATTGCTATCCCAGGAGAAGCTGGAATACCTTTTATTAAGTTATTTTTCATAATCCACTCCAATATTTTTCAAAAATAAAAGGGAGAAGTTAACTCTCTCCCTCACACAAAAATTAATCTTTTAAGTTTTCAAGAAGAGATGATAATTTATCAACTGCTTCGTTTTCATCTTCACCATCAGCATATACAGTTATTTTGCTTCCTTTTTAATTCCTAAAGAAAGTAATTTTAATAATGAAGTTCCATTTACTTTTGTACCTGCTTCATTTTCTACGCTTATTTGAGAAGAAAATGTTTTTTTGCTAAACTTACAAATTCATTTCCTGGTCTTGTGTGTAATCCAGTTTCATTTACTATTTCTACAGTTCTACTTTTCATATCATCAATCCTTTTCAATAATTTATTTATAATTAAATATTTTTATTTATACTATAAGAGTACAGTTTTTTAGCTTTTGTCAATAAAAAAATTATGATAAAAAAATATTATCTTAAAGCATTTAAAAATGAACCACTTCGTATAATTATTTTTCTCTTGCAATTAGTAGAATTATATTATAGGATATAGAACAAATACTATTAAAAGAGGTGATAAAAAAATATGGAGAGATTAAAAAGAAGATGAAGTAAAAAATTATAGATGAGCTTAAAACAAACAGGAAAAATATAAAGAATATCAAGAAATGCTTTTAGATGACTTTTGAAGAACATCATGTTGTATACAAAATAGAAGCAGATGAACTGATTGCTATAGCACATAAAAAACAATACTATTCCTTACAAACTAATAGAATTTTTACGACTGGCAACAGATGAATTATTTAATTGAAGAAGAAGACGGAATAGAATAAAAAAGTGTTTTTATTTTTTTGAAAATATGTTATAATATAAGAAAATAAAAATAAGTAAAAATATTATATTTTATAAATTTTAACTAAAGTTAAAAATGAAAGGAGAATTACAATGACAGTGGGTTATATTTTTTTGGCTAGTACTTACTATTATTTTTCACTATTATTGAATTTGCTATTCCAGCACTTGTAACAGTATGGTTTGCTTTTTGCAGCAGCCTTAACTGTATTTGTATCTCTAATTACTGATAGTATGAAAGTTGAGATAACTTTCTTTTACAGTTGTTTCTCTACTATCTATTATATTCTTAAGACCTTATGCTAGAGCTATCTTATCTAAAAAAATAAAAGATAATTTTGATGCTGAAAAATCGATACTCTATCATAATAAAAGAAAAATTGTAGATGCAAGTAAAGAAGAAAAAAATCTATGATGTAAGTTATAAAGGTTCTATATGGACTGCCTTAAGTAATGAACTTTTTTTGAAGTAGGAGATACTCCTGTAATTTTCAAGTTTTAAAGGAAATAAAATAATTTTTAAAAAAATAAATTGGAGGTTTTGAATTATGTTTTTATATACCATTTTTTTGTACTACTTTTTGATTTTATTTGCTGTAATTGCATTAAAAAGCAATTAAAAATCGTTCCTGAATCACAAGTTTATATCATTGAAAAAAACTAGGAAAATACAATCAATCTTTAAGTTCAGGTTTAAATCTTATCAATCCTTTTCTTTGATAAGGTTTCAAGAATAGTTTCTCTTAAAAGAACAAGTTGTTGACTTTTGACCCACAAGCAGTTATCACAAAAGATAATGCTACTATGCAAATAGATACTGTTGTTTATTTCCAAATAACAGATCCTAAGCTATATACTTATGGAGTTGAAAGACCTTTATCAGCGATTGAAAAACTTAACTGCTACAACTCTTAGAAACATTATAGGGATATGACAGTTGACGAAACATTGACATCAAGAGATATCATAAATACAAAGATGCGTCAAGAACTTGATGATGCTACTGACCCTTGGGGAATAAAAGTAAACAGAGTTGAGTTAAAATCTATACTTCCTCCAAATGACATCAGAATTGCCATGGAAAAGGAAATGAAGGCAGAAAGAGAAAAGAGAGCGAAAAATACTTGAAGCTCAAGCTACAAGAGAATCTGCAATACTTGTTGCTGAAGGGGAAAAACAATCTGCTATCTTAAGAGCTGAAGCTGAAAAAGAAGTAAAAATTAAAGAAGCTGAAGGTAAAGCTCAAGCAATACTTGAAATTCAAAGAGCTGAAGCTGAAGCTATCAAACTATTAAATGAAGCTAAACCTGCTAAAGAAATTTCTAGCATTGAAAATCTTTTGAAACATTTGAAAAAAAGTTGCTGATGGTAAAATCTACTAAGATACTTATTCCAAGTGAAATTCAAAAACTTAGCTGGTTTTTATGCAAACTATAAAAGAAATTAACTAAAAATATTAATAAAATTCTTAAGAAAAGAGCCTGTTATAAATTCATAAAAAAGTAAAAAAATAGTTCGTTACTGAGTAAATTTCTTTATTTTTACTTTTAGGGATTTGAAATTTTAATTTTGCAACAGTCTCTTTTTGTTTATATTTTTTTAAAATGATATATAATAGTATAAATTACATTTTTATTTTTTTGGAGGGATTTATGTTAGAAGATTTAATAAAAGGAATTTAAAGAAATTTTTAAATATGATGGGGAATGTGGAAACTTTCTTTTCACCAGGTAGAGTTAACTTAATTGGTGAACACACAGACTATAATGGTGGTTTCGTTTTCCCTTGTGCATTAGATTTTGGAACTTATGCTGTTGTAAAAAAAGAAGACAAAAACTTTTTAGAATGTATTCTAAAAAAACTTTAAAAATTTAGGAACTATTGAATTTAATCTAGATAACTTTAGTTTATAATAAAAAAAGATAACTGGGCTAATTATCCTAAAGGAGTTGTTAAAACTTTCTTAGATAAAGCTTATAAAAATAGACAGTGGTTTTTGATGTACTATTCTATGGAAATATTCCAAATGGTGCAGGACTTTCTTCTTCAGCTTCTATAGAAGTTTTAACTGCTGTTATACTTAAAGACTTATTCAAACTTGATGTTGATATGGTTGAAATGGTTAAAAATGTGCCAAGTAGCAGAAAATAAATTCATTGGAGTAAACTCAGGAATTATGGATCAATTTGCAGTTGGTATGGGTAAAAAAGACCATGCTATTTTACTAGATTGTAATACTTTAAAAGTTTGAATATGTTCCTGTAAAAATTAAAAAAATATGTCTATTGTTATTGCTAATACAAATAAAAAGAGAGGTTTAGCAGATTCTAAATACAATGAAAGAAGAAGTTCTTGTGAAGAAGCTGTTAAAGTTCTAAATGACAATGGAATTAATATAAAATATCTAGGTGAGCTGACAGTTGCTGAATTTGATAAAAGTTAAACACTTTATAACAGATGAAGAACAACTAAAAAGAGCAACTCATGCTGTTAGTGAAAAATGAAAGAGCAAAAGTTGCAGTTGAATTTTTGAAAAAAAGATGATATTGCAGAATTTGGAAGATTAATGAATCAATCTCATATCTCTTTTAAGAGATGACTATGAAGTTACAGGTGTAGAGCTTGATAGCCTTGTAGAAGCTGCTTGGGAAGAAGAAGGAACTGTTGGTTCTCGTATGACTGGAGCAGGTTTTGGTGGTTGTACTGTAAGTATAGTTGAAAATGACCATGTTGAAAACTTTATAAAAAAATGTTGGAAAAAAATATAAAGGAAAAACAGGTTTAAGAGCTACTTTCTATATAGCAAAACATTGGAGATGGAGCAGGGAAAATATAAAATAGTTCGTTACTAGCCAGTATTTTTAATAGCTACTTGCCAGCCATTAATGTCTCGAGAGCTCCACAAAGGCTCTCTCTACAGTAATGGACGTCACAGTAGCCTAAAAGTCTGGAATGTAACTAATATTTTAAAGAAAGGAAAAAAGGATGAAAATTTACTCTTTAATTAATAGACTTATAAAATATTCACTTAAAAATTCATTGATAACAGAAGATGATGTTATGTTTGTTAGAAATGAATTAATGGCATTGTTACAATTAAAAGATTGGGAGGATGTCAATGAAGATAACTATCAAGTACCTGAATATCCTCAAGAAATCTTAGATAAAATTTGTGACTATGCTATAGAACAAAAATTATAGAAGATGGAACTACTGATAGAGATATCTTTTGATACAGAAGTTATGGGGAAAAATTTACTCCTTTCCCAAGAGAAGTTATAAATACATTTAAAAAAATTTATCTGATGAAAATATAAAAGTCAGCAACAGATTATTTCTATAATTTCTCTAAAAAACTAACTATATAAGAACTGAAAGAATAGAAAAATCTATATTGGAAAAAGTCCAACAGAATATGGAGATTTAGAAATTACTATAAATCTATCTAAACCTGAAAAAGACCCTAAAAGAGATTGAAAGACAAAAAGAATATGCCTCAAGTAAATTATCCTAAATGTCTTTTATGTTATGAAAATGTTGGTTTTGCTGGAACTTTAACACATCCTGCAAGACAAAATCATAGAGTTATACCTTTAACTTTAGAAAATGAAAGATGGTATTTTCAATATTCTCCTTATGTTTACTACAATGAACATGCAATAATATTCTGTTCTGAACATAGAGAAATGAAAAATAAATAGAGATACTTTCTCAAGAACTTTGGACTTTGTAAATCAATTCCCACATTACTTTATAGGTTCAAATGCTGATTTACCAATAGTTGGAGGTTCTATTTTAAGCCATGACCACTATCAAGGTGGAAATCATGAGTTCCCTATGGCAAAATCTGAAATTGAAAAGGAAGTAAGTTTTTGATGAATATCCCTAATATAAAAGGCTGGAATAGTAAAATGGCCTATGACTGTTTTAAGATTAAAAGTCTTTAAATAGAAAATGAATTAATTGAGTTATCAGATAAAAATCTTTAAAAGCTTGGAGAGAATATTCAGATGAAGAAGTTGGAGTATTTGCTATACAAATTCAACTCCACACAATACTATAACTCCTATCGCTAGAAGAGGAGAATACTTTGAAATTGATTTAGTTCTTAGAAATAATAGAACTGATGAAGCTAATCCTTTGGGTATCTTCCACCCTCATAGTGAACATCACAATATTAAGAAAAGAGAAATATTGGGCTGATAGAAGTTATGGGACTGGCTGTTCTTCCTGGAAGATTGAAAATTTGAAATGAGAAAAAAATAGCTGAATTCTTAAAAGATGAAAGATTTTGAAAAGAAAAATTTCTGAAGATAAAGACTGTCAAAAAACATTTATCTTGGTTAAAAAGCCTTTTTAAAATAAATATCCTAATGTTAAGATTTATCAGTGGATGAAATCTTAGAAAAATATTTTAAATGTTGAAATTGGGTTGACATTCTCAAGAGTGCTTGAAGATGCTGGAGTATTTAAAAGAGATGAAAAAGGTAAAAAATGCCTTTCTTAAATTTATAAATCATATTGGAGGTAGATTCTAATGTCTATATTAGTTTGTGGAGGAGCAGGTTACATTGGTAGCCATGTTGTTAAATATCTATTAGAAAAAAATGAAGATGTTGTTGTTGTTGACAGCTTAATCACAGGACATGTTGATGCTGTTGACGAAAAAGCACATTTAGAACTTGGAGATTTAAAAGATGAAGAATTTTTAAAATAGAGTTTTTTTGAAAAATATCAAATTGATGGAGTTATAGACTTTGCTGCCTTCTCTTTAGTTGGAGAAAGTGTTAGTGAACCATTAAAATATTTTTGAAAATAACTTCTATGGTACTCTTTGCCTATTGAAAAGTTATGAAAAGCTCATAATGTTGATAAGATAGTATTTTCATCTACTGCTGCAACTTATGGTGAGGCAGAAAACATGCCTATACTTGAAACTGATAGAACAGAACCTACTAATCCTTATGGAGAAAGTAAGTTAGCAGTTGAAAAAATGTTTAAATGGTGTGCTAATGCCTATGGATTAAAATATACTGCTTTAAGATATTTCAATGTTGCTGGTGCATACCCAAGTGGAGAAATTGGAGAGCTCATACTGTGAAACTCATTTAATTCCACTAATTTTACAAGTTGCTCTAGGACAAAGAGAAAAAAATATCTATCTATGGAGATGACTACCCTACTCCTGATGGAACTTGTATAAGAGACTATATTCATGTAATGGATTTAGCAGATGCTCACTACCTTGCTTTAAATAGATTAAGAAATGGTGGAGATAGCCAAGTATTTAACTTAGGAAATGGAGAAGGTTTCTCTGTTAAAGAAGTTATAGAAGTTACAAGAAAAGTAACAGGACATCCCTATTCCAGCAGAAGTTAGTCCAAGAAGAGCAGGAGACCCTGCAAGACTTATAGCTTCATCTCAAAAAGCTCTAGATACATTAAAAAATGGGTTCCTAAATATGATAAATTAGAACAAATTATTGAAACTGCTTGGAACTGGCATAAAAATCATCCAAATGGATATGAAGATTAGAAAATAAGAGGCTTCTACAGCCTCTTTTTATCTTATTGTACTTGTACACCGTCTTTAAATATTCCTTGTTGAGCTACTTGACCATTTTCATCATATTTTTAACTACACCATCTAATTGTCCATCTTTATATGTAGCTTCAAAGTCTATTTGACCATTTGGATAGAAATGTTTTTCGTAAACTAATCTTCCATTATTACTTACATACTTTTCATATTCTACATTACCATTTCTCTAGTATGCAGTATTTATTCCTTTCCTCATAACCATATTTTTTATAATTTTCTTTAGATTGAACTTTTTCCACTTGGATAATAAGTAAACCCCTTTTTCCATCTAATAAACCGTTTTTAACTTCTAATAATCCTTGAACCTTACCATTGTCAAATTTAACTTCAACTGTACCTGTAAATGGCTTTTTGTTCTCCTTGCACATAGGCTATTCTAGTAGTTTGATCCATTACTATTTTTCTACTGGAACCTTTTCTTCCTACTGAAAATGATAAAGCTGATACTAACAAAAATGTCCCTTAATATCATTTCCATTCCTCCTATTATTTTATTCTGTTACCATTTGTGAACTACTCTCACTTCTATTAAGCAATAATCTAAATTTTCTTATCAATCTTATTTGATTAATCACTATTTTTCGTCTATCCTACATAATTTTGTACAAAAAGTCTTTATAAACCAAACGGTTGCTGGCTGATAGATTATATCTACCAAGAATGCTCCAAACTATTGGTACTATCATCATAGCCTTTCTTGACATTCCATACTTTTTCATTTATTGCCTGTCATATTAACTATTGCAGAAGGTGTTGCTCAAGTCCATGTCCACATAATCCAACACATAACTGCTGCATCACAATTAGCTCCAAGTACTCTAAACACAACAAAGTATGCTATAATATCATAAATATTACTTGACAAGCAACTACTAAAAAGAACTCCACCTATTAATCCCTGAAAGTTCCCAAAGTTTTAAAGTCATAAGTGCAAGTGCTAAGTATAAATTAAGCATAACATTCCCTATACCATCAACTCAATGAAAAATTAAAGTTATATGTATGAGTTTTTCATTTATATTTCTTACATAACTGCCATAAACATAGCTCCCAACATAAGAAGGAAGTCCATTTTTATTAACTTTCCTATTAATGTTGAAATATAACTACCTATAGCCATACAAACTAAAAATAACAACAACATTTTTATTACATCTAAATCTGATAATTTTTCTCCTTCGTTTTTATTTATTTCCATTATAGACTGATCAAATTTTTCGCTGTTATCGGTCTTAGATTATTTTTCTATCAATCTTCACCAAGATATCCACCCTATTAAAACAGCTGTTATAAGTCCAAATGTAGCTGCTGCCCCAACTAATGGTGCATTTTTCGTAACCCATTTTTGCAAAAAGTTCCACCATAAGCTAGTGTTGCTCCATGTCCTCCTATCATAGATATAGCACTTGATAGTAGTGCATAAGGTGCTTCTAAACCTGTTATCTTAGTAATAGTTATCCCTATTATATTTTTGAAAATTGATATTATTCCACAAACTAGCCAGTAAATTATTAAAAAGTTTTTCCACCTTTTTAATAGAGCAAAACTTGCACCTAATCCAACTGTTGTAAAAATGCAAGCATAAAAAGTTGATTGAAGATATTTTCAAAAATTAAATTTGAATGTTCCTGTAACATGTCCAATCCAAGTCAAAAACATAAAAAATAAATCCACCAACAACTGGTGCAGGAATACAATATTTATTAAGTATGGTAAGTCTTTTTATTTATTGAATACCCATAATTAATAGTACAGCTGCTAATGCCAGTGTCATTGTGGAATTTAAATTGATATTTAAGATCTCTTCAATAGTTTCAAAATTCATAATTTACCTCCTAACATTTAATTTGTTAATAGATAATACCATTTTTCAAAAATTTAGCAATAAATATAATTTACAGATATAAAAAAGAGAATTTTAAGTTTTTAATTCTCAAAAATTCTCTTAATTCTATTTTAGAATATTACTCTTTAGTCCCTACTCAGCTCTTACATTATCTCCTTTTAGTGTCATAACCATATTGGCTGTTACTCCTACTCTTTGGTTATCTACTCAATATTAAGGTCTGTCTTAACATTTCCTCTTCTATCTTTTTTCACCTCTGATATTGAAACCAATCTGCTGTGTAAGCAACCTAGCTTTGTTCTTACCATTAGCTTCTCTTCCTAATTCGTTTTTCATAAGCTACTGATACTCCCTACTCTTACTGTCTTTTCTATCGAAGTGAGTGTTTAAATCCTAATTCAGCTCCAATTTCTGGTCTTACTGAGTAATCATTTGATTTTACATCTAACTTGATTTCTCCTGATTTTTCTCTTATCTTAGATACTCTTCCATATTCTAAACCTAGAGCTGCATATGTTTTTAATGTGAAGTGATTCACTCAATCTAAATTCTTTGATATTTCATTCTTTAGATCCTAGACCATAAGTATGATATCTACCTTTGCACTAAATACTTTCATCTACAACTAAGAATTTTTCTGTGCATCTTATTGTATCCTGCAAAGATATCTCCTCGATATTGTCCAATTCAAACTATTATTTTCATCAAATGGTACTGACTTGAATAATCCAACTTTTTCCTTGTAGTTGTCTCTTCTTTAGAGTTTCCTATATCTTTAAACTTAAATGTATTATGAACTATACCTGCATACCAACCTAATGTATCTCCTAGTTTAACTGTTTTCATTTTCATGTACATGCCACTCCATAAGCATTATTTTGTAATTGATTACTCCAGCAGTATCTGTATTGTATTCTCCTCTAACTCCAAATGTTTTTATTTTTATTTGAATCTTTAGATACAGTTTGCCATTCACTCCTTAAAGTAATTGAATTCTTTATCTAAGATATCTCCAGTTGCTACTATTCTTTGTTGGACATCAGCTATTGGTGACCCATCATTTCATCTGTTGCTTGATAGAATAAGATTTCTTCATTCTTACCCTATAGAGTTTAGTGGAATACCTTACTTTTCTCTAGTTCCAAGCTCTTTCAACCCCATATCTTTGTTCCAATCCATCTAAGAAATTCATATGTCATCTTACTGCAACTGGTGTTGCTTCATTTCCACAAAGCTGTATATGGTATTTTTGCTAAATACCTATATTTTCAATTAAACCTGTTGTTTTATTGAGAGTTGCTGTTGCTATCAAGTTAAAGAGCTCTGAATGATATTCAATATCTCATTGATGGATTAGCTGCCATTACCATTATATGGAGCTATTATTCTATTTGGAACTTGTATACCCTCTACTTGTAGTAGTTTGAGCAGCCTCAGAGCCTACTATCAAATCTGCTGAATCACCAGTATCCCTATCGAACCACTTATGGGGTTTGTTCCTCTCAAAAGTATCTATATACATTCCAACATTAGATGTTAACATACTTCTCGTTCCAGAAATATTTGTTATAACAGGTGTATGCAATGTCCATTTATAGTTATTGTTGAAGTTGTCGCTCTTAAAGGAGCATTTATATCAACAACTTTTACTCCATTACAATTAATTCTTTTCCCCTGTTGACTTGTTTCCACACGCATAATCTTCTGTTGCACCATTACTTTACAAACTAAAACTTCCATAATTTTGAATTATTCCACCTACATATTTAGCATATCCATCTTTGAGAACTTATATTAACTATCCCATTATTAGTAAATTCACCATTTCTTACAACTACTCAACTGCTCCTTTTGGTTCCTACTGTTGTTATTGTACCATTATTTACACCATAGCACCATTATCCAAATACATACTCATAGAACCATCACTGCAGATGGATTTGATTGTATGTCCTGCATTATTTGTTGCAGTTGAACCTCAGTCCCGATGCATACATTCTATAGCATCTTTTCCTACAACGTATTTATTGTTCCATTATTTATTATATTTCCACTATCTGTTCTCGCATATCCTGCATGCCATACCTAAAGAATATAGGTTTCTTGGCATTTGAATCTCCTACAGTTATTGTAGAATTATTTGTTGCAGTTCCACCTTTAATACTGTAAATTCCAACATTTCTATTCCTTAGAAAGTCTATATTTGCATTGATTGCTACAGTTCCTGCATGAGTAGATTCCATAGTTTTCGTCCACCTAGTTGCACTTATTAATGTAGTCCCTGCAGTTGAAAACCATTTGAAGTTAATGCAACATTATTTTGTTATATTTCCAGTAGTATCATCTGAGTATGAAAGTAAACTGATTTTGTTCCTAAAGTCACACTACCAGAACTTGAGTTTGTAAGTAGTTCCTGTTCCTTTTAGAACATATCCATATGAATTATCTCCCTATATTCATAATACTTCCAGCATCATTTATTCTAACTCCATTAGCTTGAACTCCTGTATGCATCTGTTCCTAGAATACTCCAACTGCTCTCATCTTTACCTAAATTAATTTTAGCTCCTGCTTGTATACAATATTAGGTGTTGCTGATGTTGTTGATGTTGAGAATATTCTCTCCATTATCTCCAATATTTAATTCAGATCTCGATGTTGATTGTACATCTTTTCCATAGATAGCATATGAAGTTCTTTCCAGCATCTATTTTACCCTTTATTTGTTATTTTTACATTTTGGTTTTTAGGTAAACATTCCTGTTCTTAGAACACTTTCACTTGTAGAATCTCCCATATGAAAAGTGCATACCAGTAAGCATGTTGTCATTGTTGCTGGTCTAACTCATCTGTTTCTACAAACATTCCTATTCCTTTGTCAGCTGTGAATATTAATTGTACCTTTATTTACTAAATTTCCAAGTTTTGCAACATACCAATAGCTTCTGACCGACATATTTATAGTACCATTAGTATCATTAGTTGCTTCTATTATATGAGGAGCACTCAGTATTACTATCATTATTTTCTATATAGATACCAACTGCTTTTTACCCATCAAGTTCTATTTTTACCTTTATGTTGACTACACCAACATCTCTCCATTTGGTTTAGTACCGAACTCATTTCTTTTTAAAACTCCATTACTATCTTTTCTATAGAGATCTCCTAAAACCCCTATTGAACCTTCTCCACCAACATTGATTTCACCTTCATTGTTAACAGTAGAACCATTTACTGCATATACTCCAACTGCTTTTGCATTGGCATCATTATGAAGTCCCTGACTTTTCAACATTTACTTTTAGCTCCACTAGCAATGTTAGTTTCTCCATAGTTTATAACAGACCAATTGCTCCACTTCCAGCATCTATTCTGTCTGCATTGACACTTGAACCACTAGCTAAATTTATTTGAGTCTCAGCTTTCTACCAGCTGCATTGGCACTTTGAGTTCATATCTAAGCCCATAACAGATACTAGTTTCTAAATTTGTGCAAATCTGAAGCATCTAAATGTGCTGTCGCATTCTTCTACGAAGCTAGATTCATCTTAGCTCTTTTGAATTGACATATTTCTAACAAATAATTTAGAATTATTGTCTGCTGTTCCTAAAACACATTCTTTTTATTTATATCTTTGATCTATATTATATGCAGATAAACCCTCGAACCTCCCGACTGAAGTCGCAGGGTTCTTGGTAGTAGTTACTTCTGTATAGTCAACTAAAGTTGCAAAGCTATCCATAGTTCCTACGGTTCATATAGTTTATATATTTTAAGCACCTTTCTTTTAATATCCTTAGTCCTTCTTTTAATATGTTTTTGGCTGCATTTATATCTCTATTATGCTACAGCTCCACATACTGGACAGGTCCATTCTTATACTTAAATCTTTTACTTCTTCATTTCTATATCACAACAATTACATTTGACTACTTGCAAAATTTATCTACTCTTACTATTGTTCTTTTGTACCATTTAGCTTTGTATTCTAGTATTCTATTAAATTTCGACTCCATGATACATCTGAGATATTTCTTGCTAATTTATGATTTTCACCATATACTTGTAAGTCTTCAATACAGATAATCATCGCTTATACTAGCTCTGTTGATAACTTTTGCAAAATCTGCTTTGATTTGATATCTTTTCAAATAATCTTGCTACTTTTATTCTAGCTTTATTTCTATTTGAACTACCCTTTGGTTTTCGAGTAGTTCTTTGTAATATTGCTAGTTTATTCAAGATTTTTGTAAATATTTTGGATTTTCTATTGAGATTTCATCACTGGTAATCATGAAGTCCTTTATACCTAAATCTATTCTTATTTGTACTCTAATTTTTCTACTTCACATCATGTACAACATAGAGATATATAATATTTTTCCACTGGGTACTTGTGTTATTGTTGCATTTATTATTCTTCCTTGTGGTTTTCATTTTATCTCTTATTTTTAGTCTTCCTAACCCAGTTACTTTTATCCATTTATCCAAAAACTCTATATTATTTGTTATAATTGGTTCTGTCATTTTCTATTATCTTTCTTGAGATTTAAACTTTGGTAAGCCCTTTCCACTAAAAGTTCTTATATGCTTTATCTAAATCTTTTTAAGAATTTTGTAAAGAAAAGGTTATCACATCTTTTAACCATTCTTTCTCTTGTTTTAAAACTGTCAGTGCTGCTACATTGACTATATGACATAGATTTTTCTCTTCGCTATATAGCTCTTGTTTTAAACTAAAAATGATTATAGACATATCTTACACAACCAAAAGTAATTTAATATTGTTATTTGAGGTTTTAGTTGGATAAAATCTAAACTTATATCTCATGCGATTTCACCTCCATTTACCTATATATAGTATACCACTTTTTATACTATAAGTAAATGAAAAGTAAAATTTTCTAAATATATGAACCCTAAAAACTGACTCAGTCGTTTTTAGTTGTCGTTCATAAGTACGCTACCACTTTATGCGGTTCTCTTGGCATATACACTCCTTAATAAATTAAGGAGATTAGCCTGAACTTCTTAACTTTCTAGTGAGCACAGCTCATCTTATCCACAGCTCTATCTGTTTGGGTACCCTTCCACTAGCTTTAGTGTCCTCGGGAGGAATAGTCGTTAGAACCTTACCTTTCGGTCTTGGCTGCTGATTGCCCATTTTGTACTTTCCCAAATCTTTGATTTGAGGTATCTAAACAACACTTAGGATTTAACCTTATGTCATCTAGTATATTTTTCTGCTTTCGCCACTTTCACTTGTACCATATTATTTAGGTACTATGTTGTAGTTATACTAGCTTTAGGGGTTTCAGCAATTCGAGTAGTATTGGATAGCTTTTAAGTTGCTACCTCTACACACATATTTCTATATATGCAGACTATGTAATGGTCAACTCATGACTGACACCCTACGAGTGCTAGAGTCCACAGATGTGCGACCATATTTTTAATCAATAGTTGTCATCTTATAATTGGTTGCTCCTATATCATAAGTTGGAATTGTTGAAAGTCCTGCCCAACTATTTACTACGGTACTCACTAAAGATGAAACATTTAAAGGACTTGCGTGTTTTACATTTAAAACAACAACATCTTTGTGATTTTACGTGATACTCGTATTTTGTATCAGATTATTATTGGAAAAGATGTTGCTAAAATCTCTTCATATACTACTGCATTTCCATCTAAAGTTAATTTAACGCCACTTATATCTATAGTATTACCTGAGTTGCATATAAAAGCATAACCTTTACCTGTATAGTCCATCTTTCCTCCATTCATTTCCACTTTAGAACCTCGAACCTACAGAGGCAACTGCTGTCGAACCATTAATAATTTTTATAGTAATTGTTTTTAGCTCTTATTGTTGCTCCATCTTTAGCCATTAATCAAAAAACCATACTTCTCTGTTCTGGATCTGATTAATTTGTTCCTGTTATATTTATATTAGGACTAGCTGTTGTTGATAAAGTAGCTATCTTATTTATAGATATTTCTGTTCCTGCTCCTGTTTGCAAAAGCTGCTCCTGTATCTTTTTATTAGATGTACTTGCATCCGTATCTACAGTTGCATTACTGTATATTTAACCATAAGTAGCTCCTCTTGATAAAGCTGTTCCATTGGGTAAAGTCCCATCAGATAGTTTAATTTTTGCTCCATCACTCCATAAATAAAAACTGTATTTTAGTTCCACTACCTTTTATTTCCTCTTACTGCAAACATTATTTGAAAGTCCTGTGGGTAAATTTCCACCTCAGCATAGATTCCAATTTCCAACTCCTCCATCTAACTAATACTTTCCTGTTGAAGTAACTGCTCCCTGTCCATCTATATATATCATACTATTATCTTTGCAGTACTTCCACCATTTAACTCTATACTTCCTCCACCAAGTTTTTAATTCAACGTTATCTGTCAGTAAAGCTCAACATTTCCTACTGCCTTATCAAATATTCTAATTTGAGTGGCTTGTTAAATCAGTAGGTGATTTTTGAAAGTATTCCATAGAACCTTCTATATCATCAGTGCTCCACTTGTATTTGCATACTGATGATTAGTTAGATTAACTCCATCTGTTGAATTCTGAAATAGTTGCAGTAGTGAATTTTTCATTTCCTACTCCAATGGCTCCTATATCAAGAGCAAAGTTCCCTTCAACAGTACTTCCATTTGCAACACTATATAAACCTATACTTTTATCACCAGATATTTATAGGTCATATGAAGAATCAGCACTTATAAAGTACTATTAGAATTATCTTTTGTATCTAAAGTAAAATTTTTATCATTTGTTGTTTGTATATCTAGAGCTACTGCATTTTTAAATAGATTGCTGCTGAATTTTCTCCATATAATTCAAAAGTATCTCTATTTATTAAACTAACAGGTCTTTTTGTTCAGATTCTGCTACTAGACCTACTGCATTAGTTGTGTACATTTTATTTTACCTGCATTATAGTTTTATACTATCTTGTATTTGAGGTACTGTTGTTCTGGTGATATAGTTTCGTGTGTATCCTTCGAAAGTAACAAAAACTGCTGTATTCTTTTTCAAAAAATATTAGTACCATCAGAATATGGCTGAAATATTATATCTCCAGTATTAGTAGTAGATCTGCCTTACTTTTGATCCTTCCATGTGACTATATGTATTTCCTAATGAGGTATTAGCCCTTCAATTATCACTTTTTCCCCATTTAAAAAGTAGTGCTGCTCAGTTATCCCAGAATAGGTACTAAAAGATTGTTGTATTGCGAGTAGTTTGATATGCAGACCATATCATCATAAGCTGTTACGAGAAGACTAGAACCCACTGAGATCTACAATTCCAGTTCTTATTGTTGCTGTTGTAATTCCTCCATGTACATCCTGATGTACAAACTCTTTTAATAGTTGACTAGTCATTATTGATTTGTATACAAAAATTTGCATTATTTAGCATTGCCTTTATTTACCTGCAAGAAAAGCTAGATTTTTGATGAGGCTGCAGTATTTTTCTGCATCTGTTCTGGCTCATTTTAAACCTGACCAACTATATCCTAAGGGTTTCACTGATCCACCCACTACATCCGTTATAGTTGATGGAAATTGATGACCTCCTTGTACCTGAAGCAAAAGGAGATTTTCAGAATAATTTACAAAACTATAATGCCACATAAGCAGTGTTCCAGAAGGCACAGTCCTTGAGTACCATTGTATGCTGCCCATATAGGGTTTCTTTTTATTTAAAATCTCCACCTGTTATAGCCACTTCTGGAATTAAAGAGTTATCTCCATATCCTAGTATAACTTTTTAGAAGCATTATTTGACGATCCCACATTTCACATTAAAACTAGGCAGCGTCAATGTAGGTGAGTGAGGACATTAGGTATAACTGGTGAGTTAACAAACCTAGGCTCAAAAGTTGGTAATAGTATATCTGGTGGTGTAGGGTGCTGTGTTGGGTGATTTTTATTAATCACTCTTGGACTTATGCCAGCATTTAGTCTCTAATGATACTATTGGTTCCTTTTTGAGATATATTACTAGCTATGATCCATAACTAGATAAAGTCCCTTTCTCCTGTTGTTGAGCAGACCTCACATTAGTACTTTTAGATAAACTTTGAATACATAGCACTATTAGTGGCTATATATCTATACATTTCATTTGTATCTCTTTCAGTATTCCTTCCATAGGGATATTTTCTGTCTATCTCCTCTACCTCTATAAGTTCCTCCCTAATTGTCATAATAGTAGTTTACTCCAAATTGCCAGCAGCCCAAGGTGATTTTACTACCTGGTTTCCTTGTTCCATAAGTTGAATTAATTCTAATCTTAAACCATTGATTTCTTTGTTATTTTCTCTTCTTGCCCACATCTATTTACCTTTTAAATTTCCTACAGAATCTCTAAATTTCTCACCCTACTTTAATTTCTTCCACTGTGGGAGTATCTAAGACTCATATCTGATGATAGTTGTAAACATAGGTAAACTTGAACTATTATCTGCACTAGCTACTAAAACAGTTTTTCTACTTTGGATTTTGGTGTAACATTGCTATACAACACAGCATCAAATTGCATAGTTGCCCAGGAGGCTCTTTTGGTTTTTGTTCTTCTTTAACTTTATGATTTTTGCCATTTGATCACTTTGCTATGACTTCTTTTTGTTTTTCACTTCTTGCATCTTATTCTCATCAGAAAAATGCACTTGTTCCTCTCATCAGAGAAAAGAACTGCAAAGTCCAATTAGTACTCTAACATTCCTCATATCTTTGCAATTGATCTAAGATTTTTCTCCATAGTGTCTAGATTATTACTGTTCATTTTGATTCCCCTAAAATTCAAAAGCATAATTTCCCTCTTAACATTCCTTTTGTATCTAAGTTATTTTATATTTTTAGATACGATATTATTTTTATTTTATTACAATTTTATAACTTTCATATATTATTTTGTCAATAATATAATACGTTTTTACCATCGCAATTCTAAAATCTAGAAATTTCCATATAAAAAGCATTTTCTAACTAGGAGCTGTTGCAAATTGATGATTTTTATCATCATTTGTAACAGCTTTTTTCTTTCTTAATAAAAAAATAGAAATCTTTTTAATTCTATCTTATTTCAAGTTTTATTCTTGATTTTTGGACGAACTTTAATACAAGTCCACTTTATTTCTAAGCTATTTTTAATGGATGCAATACTGTTCCTCTTTTTTTTCTGATTAATTTTAGCAAGATATCTATTAAAAATTATAGGCTATACAAAAATAGTCCTATTTCTCTTTTAGCACTATCTTTTTACCTCTAACTTTTTAATTTGCGCAATTTCATATCTTCTTTTAATACTGCAAAAGCTCCTTCTACTTGAATACTTCTATTCATTCTTAATTGCTTTCCAAATTCACTTTCTATATTATCTTTTGATTCTTTTGATAATTTTCTGAATTTATAATTATATCTGACTTTTCTTTTTCTGTTTCTGGGATTTTCTAAAATATATTGACTTTTTATCTTTTGAATAGTAGAGAAACTCTAATTCTAATCCATCTTTCCTAAATAGTCTATTTTTCTTCTTCATCATAATCTAAATTTCTCCACTCTATTTCAAATCTTTTCTTATATTTTCTAGTCTTTTGATTTTCTCATAATATATTGGTTTTATATATGATACATAATTATTGTTTTCTAAATACTCATAGTTAGAAAAACTTTCATAGCCAGCATCAGCTACAACATTTTATAACTTTCAATATTTTGAGACTTTTAATTTTGTCAAGAAATGGAATTAAAAGTTTTTAGAGTCTGAAGGATTATGAAAAATATCATAAGAAAGCTATATATTCGCTAATTACTCCAATTTGAAGATTATATCCATGGTTTTAATTGACCATTGCGCATGTAATCTTCTTTCATTCTCATAAAATGTTGCATCATTATCTGTTTTTGAAAAAAAGCTATTTCTTTCACCCTAAAAATTTCTAAATAGTTAGTATATTTATTTAAGTCTTTCAACATATGATTGTGCTTTTTCAAGAAATATTTGTTCTTTTCTTTTTCTTTTACCTCTACCTGAAAACTTTATGAATTTTTAAAGTTCTTCTAAAATATGAAAAGAAACATCAAAAAAATATTATCCAAATTCTTTATTAAAAGATATTTATTAAATTCATCAATTAATTCTAATATATTTTCTTCAAGTCTTTCTTTATATTTTTAAAGTGGATTTTCTTCCAGACAAAAGCTATATTTATTAGCATAAAGCTTCTATTTTAGTACCATCAATGTAAATAGTTTCTGTAGAGATTTCACTTAATTTTAAAATAGTTTTTTCCACAAATTGAGTGAAAACAACTCATAGATGATATCAGTAGCTTTTTGAAAGAAAGCGCAAAATAGTTGAATAATCAGGGTAGTATTAGGTGAATTCAATAAGATATTTGAGCTCTTTTGACTATCTTTACAAAGATACTCAATATCCCTTGTAGAATATATGCCTTGTGAATAAGTATAAATGATTACAGCAAACATATTAACAGGATGCACCTTAGTTTTGTTAGGAAAACACTTGCATTAAATTAGAAAATCCATCATCCAGAACGGCGCTCAAGAAGTCCAATCAGATCATGCTTATCGACATCTTTGACTAATGCTAGTTTTAGATTGACTACTTATCTGTTATTATTAATTGACTGACATAAGTATATATTAAATAACTTTGGAGAATTTCCATCATGTAATATACTTTTAATTAGATGCTAAACTACATGTAGCATCTTTTTCTTTTGTGGACTCAACTATTTAATTTACAGCAGCCCCTTTAAAATTATTTAATTAAATTTGATTATTTAATTATTTCCGACAACTCCAGAAGCAACAGTTCTTCCACCTTCTCTGATAGCGAATCTTAATCCTTGTTCCATAGCGATTGGGTGGATTAATTCTACAGTCATAGTGATGTTATCTCCTGGCATTACCATTTCTACTCCATCAGGTAGAGTTACTGCACCAGTGATGTCAGTAGTTCTGAAGTAGAATTGAGGTCTGTATCCTGAGAAGAATGGGTATGTCTTCCTCCTTCATCTTTAGTTAATACGTAAACTTCTCCTTTAAAAGTTTGTATGAGGGTGAATACTTCCTGGTTTAGCAAGAACTTGTCCTCTTTCAACTTCTTCTTTCTTAGTTCCTCTTAATAGATACTCCAATGTTATCTCCTGCTTGACCTTGATCAAGAAGTTTTTCTAAACATTTCAACACCCTGTACAAGTTGTTTTAGTTGTAGGTTTAATTCCAACTATTTCAATTTCTTCTCAACTTTGATGATTCCTCTTTTCAACTCTTCCTGTAACAACTGTTCCTCTTCCTGTGATAGTGAAAAACGTCTTCTATTGGCATCAAGAATGGTTGATCTACTGCTCTTTCTGGAGTAGGGATATAGCTATCTACTGCATCCATAAGTTCCATTATCTTTTTCTATCCATTTTTTTCTTCACCATTTAAAAGCTCCTAATGATGAACCTCTGATTACAGGGATGTCATCTCCTGGGAATCCATATTCAGTTAATAATTCTCTAACTTCCATTTCTACTAATTCTAGTAATTCTTCATCATCAACCATATCTGATTTGTTTAAATAAACAATAATATATGGTACTCCAACTTGTCTAGAAAGTAAGATATGTTCTCTTGTTTGAGGCATAGGGACCATCAGCAGCTGATACAACAAGTATAGCTCCGTCCATTTGTGCAGCACCAGTTATCATATTTTTAACATAGTCCGCGTGTCCTGGACAGTCAACGTGAGCATAGTGTCTGTTGCTGTTTCATATTCAATATGAGCTGTGTTGATAGTTATTCCTCTTTCTTTTTCTTCTGGAGCAGCATCGATTTGATCAAAATCTACTTTTAGCTAATCCTTTATCAGATAATACCTTTAGATATAGCAGCAGTTGTTGTTGTTTTCCATGGTCAACGTGTCCAATTGTTCCAATGTTTACATGTGGTTTTGCTTCTTTCAAATTTTTCTTTAGCCATTTTTCCTCCTAGTTAACTATTTATTTTACATTATTTTTCATATAATTTTATTACTATATTATACACTATTTTTGTATAAAAAGTAAATTATTTTCCTCTTTCTTCTTGTATTTGCTTTTTGGATTGAAGCAGGTACTTGAAGATATTCAGAAAAATTCCCAAGAATAAGTTGCTCTTCCTTGAGATTTAGATCTTAAGTCAGTTGCGTATCCAAACATTTCTGATAGAGGTACTTTTAGCAGTTATTATCTTAGCACCATTTCTATCGATCATTCCAGATACCATTCCTCTTCTTGAGTTTTAAGTCTCCAATGATATCTCCATGTATTCTTCTGGAGTAGTTACTTCTACTTTGAATACTGGTTCTAATATTACTGGTTTAGCTTTTGTAGCAGCTTGTTTTAGTGCCATTGATCCAGCTATTTTGAAATGCCATTTCTGATGAGTCAACTTCGTGATATGATCCATCATATAGAGTTACTTTTACATCAACTAAAGGATATCCAGCGATAACTCCTGATTCAAGAGCTTCTCTACATCCTTTTTCAACAGCAGGTATATATTCTCTGGAATTACCCCTCCTGTTATTTTATTACAAATTCAAATTCTTTACCTGGATTTGGTTCAAGGATAATCTTAACATGTCCATATTGTCCTCTACCTCCAGATTGTTTGCATACTTAACTTCTTGATCATAAGATTGAGTTATAGTTTCTCTGTAAGCAACTTGTGGTTTACCAACATTAGATTCTACTTTAAATTCTCTCTTCATTCTGTCTACGATGATTTCAAGGTGTAATTCTCCCATTCCAGAGATAATTGTTTGACCTGTTTCTTCATCAGTTCTAACTCTAAAAGTAGGGTCTTCTTCTGCAAGTTTTGATAGATGCAATTCCCATTTTTTTCTTGGTCATTTTTAGTTTTTGGTTTCAACCGCAACTGAAATAACTGGTTCTGGGAATTCCATTTGTTCAAGAACTATTGGAGCATCTTCAGCACAAAGAGTATCTCCTGTTGTTGTATCTTTCAATCCAACTGCTGCTGCTATATCTCCACAGTATACTTGTTCAATTTCTTCTCTTTTTGTTAGCATGCATTTGAAGTATTCTTCCCATTCTTTCTCTTTCCTTTTTGTTGAGTTAAGAACAGTAGCTCCTTTTTCAACTATACCAGAATATACTCTGAAGAATGTTAATCTTCCTACAAATGGGTCTGTCATAACTTTGAAAGCTAGAGATGCGAAAAGGTGCCTCGTCTGACATTTCTCTATCTATTAATTTTTCAGGATCTTTAGGGATCTCTACCTTCCAACCATCGCAACGTCTGTTGGTGCTGGCATGATAGTTTACTATAGCATCTAATAAAGCTTGGATACCTTTTATTTTTGAAAATGCTGTTCCACAAACAACTGGAACTATTGTATTGTCTATAGTAGCTTTTCTTAATCCTTTTACTGATTTCTTCTTTAGTTATTTCTTCTCCACCAAAGAATTTTTCCATTAGTGCATCATCAGTTTCAACTATTGATTCAAGCATATATTGTCTTGCTTCTTCAGCTTTTTCTTGTAATTCTGCTCTAATATCTTTTACATCAAAATGTTGTCCATTGTCTGAATCTACTGGCCAAACAATTTCTTTCATTTCTATTAGGTCTACTACTCCTTCAAATTGGTCTTCTGCACCTATAGGAATTTGTATAGGGTACTGGATTTGAACCTAATTTTTTCTTTAATATCTGATACACACATATCAAAGTTAGCTCCAATTCTATCCATCTTGTTAAAGAAAGCTATTCTTGGTACTTTATATTTATCAGCTTGTCTCCATACTGTTTCTGATTGTGGTTGCACACCATCAACAGCTGAGAACACTGCAACAGCCCCATCTAGTACTCTTAGAGATCTTTCAACTTCAACAGTAAAGTCCACGTGACCTGGTGTGTCTATTATATTTATTCTGTGTCCTTTCCAGAAACATGTAGTAGCAGCAGAAGTAATTGTTATCCCTCTTTCTTGCTCTTGTTCCATCAGTCCATTGTAGCTTGACCTTCGTGAACTTCTCCTATTTTTCTTTTCAACTCCAGTATAAAATAATATTCTTTCTGTTGTTGTTGTTTTCCCCTGCATCGATGTGAGCCATTATTCCAACGTTTCTAGTCATATCAATGATACTTTCCTAGCCATTAAATTTTATCCTCCTCGATTTAAAACGAAAACATATTTTTATATTATTATACTCTATAATGTGCAAATGCTCTGTTTGCTTCTGCCATCTTATAAGTATCTTCTTTTTCTTAATAGTTGCACCTTCATTGTTGCTGCTGCAATTAATTCTGCTGCAAGTTTTTCTATCATTCCATATTCTTTTCTTGCTCTTGTATAAGTAGTTAACCATCTTATAGCAAGTGTTTGTTGTCTATCAGCTTTTACTTCAACTGGAACTTGGTATGTAGCTCCTCCAATTCTTCTGAGATCTAACTTCTATTTGAGGTTTAATATTTTCTAAAGCTTGTTTGAAAACATCATATCCTTCTTGACCAGTTTTTCTTTTATTAAATCCATTGCTGAGTAGAATATTCCTTCAGCTATTGATTTTTTTCCCATCTAGCATTATTGAGTTGATTACTTTAGTTACAACTTTATCAGAGTATCTTGAATCAGGTAAAACATCTCTTTTTGCAGCTCTTCTTCTTGACATTAAATTTTACACCTCCTTTATTCAGTTTTATTATGCGTTTTTCGCTCCGTACTTAGATCTTCCTTGTTTTCTCTTTGCAACACCAGCAGTATCTAAGCACCTCTAATGATTTTATATCTAACCCTGGTAAATCCTTTGTTCTTCCTCCTCTTACTAGAACGATTGAGTGTTCTTGTAAGTTATGTCCTTCACAGGAATATAACAAGTAACTTCAATTCCATTTGTTAGTTTTACTCTGGCAACTTTTCTTAAAAGCTGAGTTTAGGTTTTCTTAGGTGTAGTGTGTACACTCTGATACAAACTCCCTCTTCTTTGTGGGTTTCCTTGTAAAGCTGGAGATTTTTCTTTCTCAGTTAATGTTTGTCTTCCTTTTTACTAATTGACTTAGGTAGGCATTTTACCCTCCTTTTCTTATTTAATCTAATTTTTCTTTATAATTATAACTTAGATATTATAAACTTTTTATCTTTTATTGTCAACCTAATTTCTTTTACTTTACATTTTTATTTTCTGATATACTCTTTTTATATAATATAAGTTTTAATTTTTATAAGGAGGTTTATATGACTTTAAAAGAAGTAAAAAATATTTTAAAAAATACAAATATCTTTCTAAAACTAAAATTGAAGATGAGGTTTGAAATAAATGGAACAATTAGTCTTTGGAATAGAAATGATGTTGATATTATAATAGAATTTGATGATGAAAATGATATCAATTTCTCTGAAGATACATTAAAACTAATTGAAGATAAAATTAGATTGGATAAGAAGAATAAGAAATTAATATGTAAAACTTTTATTGAAGATGAAGGAATGTTCTATGGTTTTGAAATGATGAGATAGAAAAACAACTATCAAAAAGAAAAAGCTAAAATTGATGATTTAGAATTCTCTGCTCCCTCTTACAGAAGATAATTTTCTAACTCATTGTATATTGCATACATTACTTTTATATAGAAAGATGAAGATGATATAAGTTGTAATTTTGATTTAGATTGTGAGCCAGATTATCTTTTTCGGACATCTTGCTAATATTGAATTAGATAGAAGATAATGAAATTCTTATGAGTGGAGTAAATGGATAAAAAGCCAATTGCAGTTTGATCTTTGCACTGGTCTCTCTTCCCTGTAAAATTTATTTGGACTAAAACATACAGAAAGGACTAATATCTCATGATTAAAGAAATACTATCCATAGTAATTTACCACAAATTTTTAAATTTTATCAAGCCTAACTCATAACCATTTTGGAGCACATTAAAAATTCTATCAACAGATTTTATGCTTTGTCGCGATTCTAAAGCTGGTTTCATTAAATACTCTTGTACTGAGTGTGGTCATATCGCTACTATTCCTATTACTTGTAAATCTGAACTTTTTGTCCTTCTTGTGAGTTTTCGAAATATTCTGCTACTTGGACACAAAAGATGACTAATGATATTCTTAATGTACCTCACAGACATATTCTTTTACCATTCTGAAGAATTAGAGACCTCTTTTTACGATGAGAGCTTCTTTCTAAACTATGCAGCCTGTCAATAAAACTTTATGAATATCAATTTCACAATATCTATAAAAAGAATAATGAAAAATTTAAAGTTCCTAAATCTTCTCCAGATTATTTCACTAACTCTGATATTGTCCACTATGGACTTATCACTGTTATTCATACTTTTGGTAGAGATTTAAATGGAATCCTCATATTCATGCTGCTTGTTTTCTCTTGGTGGATTTACTAAAAATTTTATCTTTAAAAACTAGACTACTTCCATGTCCCTTCTATTGCTGGACAATGAAAATATCATGTGCTAATATTGTCAAAAATGGTAATTATCCTAATCTTAAAAATCAAAAATTTAGCTCTGAAAAACTGTTTCTAAACTATATAAAGAAAAATAAGAGATTCTTCTTTAATGTAGGTTCTGGTAATGTTAATTCACCCTAAAGGAATCGTAAAATATTTTAGGTGAGATATCTTGCACGCACTCTATTGCTGAATATAAAAATTGTCAATATGATAATAAAAAGTTACTTTTTCTTTAATGACTTAGCTGACAATAAAAAGAAAAATATGCAACTATGGACATAGATAGATTTGTTCAACAAATTCTTATTCATTACCTACCTAAAAATTTTAAAATGATTAATAGATTTGGTTTTATGCGCGGAATATTACAACAAAGTTAAAGAGCTACTATTAAAAATACAAGAAAAATTTTCTAAATCTGAATATTCTTTCTATGTGAAAACAATCTATTGATACCTTTGATGTACATCCATTTGTGTGTCCTTATTTGCAAAAATTATGATGGATATACAAGAAATTCATATAGCGCTGATTGGTATGGTCGGACCATACATAAAATTTATTTCTAACAATTCTCTAATGATCATTTTTCATTAGAGCTTTTTGTCAATACAACTTTTTAATTATTTTAGATATTGAAAAATATTATCTTTTACTTAAACTGATATCTTCACATTTCTTATTTGACCTCTTTAAATTTATACTTTCCTAATAAATAAAATGAGGACTGTTGCACTTTTATTCTTTGCAAACAGCCCTCTATTTACTTTTTAATAATCTATTTTTGTTTCAAGATTTTTATAATAATATGTTTTTATCTACAATTTCCTCTTGCTCAATGAATCTAAAATAATACTTCCACTAGCATATTCAGATATTTTTAATATTTTTAAATAAGATTTCTAGTAATAACAATATTATTCTCCTTTTCTGGTTGTGCTAAAGCGACTAATATAGCTCTCACTATTTTAGGATTATTTGTATGAGTTATACGAAAATAAATTTAAAACCTTAGTACTGAAACTCTCTTTAAAAGATTCTAGCATAGAAGGGATCTTCCTCATTTGAAGGATCATAAACTTGCCTTCCAACCCACCATAAACGAGGTTAAAGGATTTATAACAAGTATTCTTTTCCCACCTCTTTTAAAAATAACTAAAAAGTATCTTATTTTCTGTTATTTTTCCTCATTTATTTTAGTTCTATATGCAAATAATCCCAAAATATACTATGACTTAAGCCTGCCCATAATCTTTCATCCATCGCCTGCGTATTAGAGATATGTTTTTAGATTTTTATACATTATTCTTGCATTATTACAATCTCCTATTGAAACTTCTTTTTGAGTCATATCTAAGGAAAAATCTGAGCTAAAAATTCTAGATTCTTCAAGAGGTTTTCATACTTTTCGTATATCCAATCTGCACTGTCTAAAGATAATTTTATAGTTATATTTTAAATTTTTCTTTAAAATGTAGTAAGGCATCCTCTTTCATAAATTTTAAATTCATTCTTCATCATCTCCCTCATCTTCGTTTGTTAAAGAATTGAAAGCTCTTTCAATAGGATAATTTAAAACTCTTTGTGCTAAGTCAATAGAAATTTCATTTTCTAATAATTCTTTATTTAATTCTTGTCCATTTTTAAAAGATATTTTCTAATGCTCTAAACCATTTATATTCTGTGTAGTCAGTCTCAGTGAAATCTTTTTCAACTGCTCAAAAATATATATTAAAAGCTGAATATAATGATAGAGTTAACCGAGTCTACTTTATTAGGATTTTTGACTTAATTGACTATAATTTACATAATCAGTTATATTCAAACCTATTCTAATTTTTCATAACTCATATCCACAGTCATTCCTGTCTGTTCTACTGTTTCTTTTTACAGATACTGAAGATTGACGATATCTTACCAAGTTCATCATCATTTTTCTATATCAAATCTATATCCATCTGCAATAGCAATTATATTCCTTTCTTTAAATTAAAAGCTTCAGAAGAATAATCTTCATTGAAGTTATCATTTCTATATCCTCTAATATCCTGCTTTTGCTAAAATAAAGAAATTTATCTCAAGTTTTCCTAATATATCTCTATCTTTCTTTAAGTCATGAGTAATTTCTGTTTCTCTTGTAGAATATAAAGTCTCTGAAAGTATGTTCCTAGTTTCCTTCTATATGAACTACATATTCAGCTTTATTTCTCTAATTAACTTTTCTATTTCTTTGTCTTTTAAGAAAAATTTTTATTTTTAGTTTTGGTATTTTTGAAATTTTCTTCAGCCTTAATTTCAGCTGAAAAATTCTGAAGGCATTTTTATAGTCATCATTTTTATTCCATAAAACAGGATATGGATATAACTTATATTTTATCTCCATAGATTTTCACCTCCACTGGATAATTTTCACTATCATTCAGAGAACAGAATATTATATTTAGTATCTTTTAATAAACTTCCATTTCTACTTTTATTTGTATCTACTTTTTAAAAATTTCTCCATTATTCTTTCTTGCATTTTTATTACAACTGGTATATTTCCTTGTTCTCTGCAATAGAAACTGCTATAATAATATTTCTTTAGTATCTTTACTTAGACTAAATACCATCTTATATGTGTTTTCTTCATCGCTATCAGAAAACTTTAAAAATCTAATACTCGAAGGGGCTTATATGACTAAATTTAGAATTTTTCAAATTTATCTCCTTCTCTTAAATTTCGATTTCCAGTTCCTTCTTTTCTCATCACTTGTATTTATATAATCTTCTGAAGGAATATCAGCTTCAATTTCACCATCTTCACTCAATTCATTGATATAACTTTTGCTCCTCCACATCTGGAGCTTTTATTGAGCTATTTATTGCTGCTTTCTATTGTTGTTACTTTATTATATTTCAAATTTTTCTTTACATTTCTCAATATTTCTCTTTCTTATTTTCAGAGTCAGTATTTACATCTTGTATATCAGGTAGATACTCACCCATTCCAACTGCGTCCATTTCAGCTGTCAATTGTTTCTTTACCCTTTTCCAAAAACCTTCTCTTTTAACATTCTAAAAAAATTCTGTTTTTCTGCTTCTTTAGGGTTTCTATGTCTATCAGTTTCCCAGTTATTATGTTGTGGTGTTTCCATTTCACGAAAATAACATTTATTTTTTCATCTTCTAAAATACATACTCCGAGAATTGAATAGAAGAAGAAATTCCTTTTTATCAAAAATCTTCATTCCATTACTTCTTGAAATTAGTATACTCCTTTTAAAATCTTTATTGCTAAGTATAACCATATTCCTAAATCCCTAGAGAGAATTCCATTGCTTTTCTGAATCATTCTCCAATAATACTTGATAATAATTGTATGTTAGTAAGATGTTGTCTTTATGTTCTTCCATTAAAAAATTTAAACTTTCTCTATTTATTAAAGTTTTTCCTACTTTAACTTCAATATTACTTTTAAGAATAGCTATTAAAAAGTTTTCTAAAATTGCTTCTATTATCTTTTTCCCATTCTTCATCATCTAGAAGCTATGACATAAATATCTGTCCCACAATCTTTCCTTATATATGAACCAAAATATTCCATTTTCTAATTGCTGTGTTGTCTTCTGAGTTTCCATAATAGCCTGTGCCTTGTGTTGTTATGTTTTGTTCTTTCTCAAAAGAAACTAAATTAGCTACTCCTTGAAAAGCCTCTAAATTATCTATATCAAGAGTATTATAAAAACTGTTCTTAAATCTGAGCAAGCAAAAGGTGCAGATTTTCCTATCCATAGCTTCCTCTGAACTACCTGTTTTATCAGATACCCTGATGACTTAACTAAATTATTCCAAGTAGAATTTTTCTTTTTATCAGAACCTATCAAACCTGTTGTATTATAGTCACTTATTCTCAATATTCTAATTCTATCTCTTTCAAAAATTTTTCTGCTTTTTCTAAAATCCTTATTGTTTTTCATTTTTCTTTCCAATATTCTTTAGCTCAATTTAAAATATTTTTTAAATCCAATTATTCTTTCATCATTTTTCAAAAGGAACTTCATAAAGTTCAAACTCTACTAAAACTGGTTCTTCCGATTTAGTAATTGCATCTAAAGAATTTTTGACAAATTTCTTTTGCTAATGACTTCAATAAATCTCCTCTAAATGTTTCAATCCCTTCACTTATCCCAGAAATTTTCCATCATTATTACTAGGAAAAATTCCAACATATTTTCATAGCCCTCCTATAATAATATCCCTCATATCATTATATTCTACTATTATAAAATACAATTTCATAAAATACTTTATTATAAATTTTTGATTTTAATTCATTTTGTATTTAATCCGTGTTTAAGAGTCCAATTAATAAAAATAAACATTGACTATTTGATATAAAAAGTTAAAATACAACCATAAAATAATTTTAAAAATTAAATATTTTAATAAAGGGGGCAATGTATATGAAAGTTTTTACCACTAGATAAATATTAGAAATATCTCTATTAGGACATAGAGGCTCTGGAAAGACTACATTAATAGAGTCTATCCTCTATGTTAAGGACTATATCAAGAGAAAAGGAGATGTAGAAAATGGAACTACTGTTTCAGACTTTGATAAAGAAGAAATTCGTAGAATTTTTCTCAATCAATACATCTTTGATTCTGTTGAACATAATAATGTTAAAACTTAACTTCCTTGACACCCCAGGATATTTTGATTTTGTTGGAGAAGTTATATCATCTCTTAGAGTATCTGCTTCTGCTGTATTAGTTTTTAGACGCCACTGCTGGAGTCGAAGTTGGAACTGAAAAAAGCTTGGAAGCTACTTGAAGAAAGAAAATTGCCTAGAATTATTTTTGTAAATAAAATGGATAAAGGTTATGTTAACTATACAAAACTTTTAACTGAACTAAAGGAAAAATTTGGTAAGAAAAATTGCTCCTTTCTGTATTCCTATAGGTGAAAAAGATGAATTTAAAGGTTTTGTAAATGTTGTTGATATGGTTGGAAGAGTATTTGATGGAAAAGAATGTGTTGATACTCCTATTCCAGATGATGTTGATGTAAGTGAAGTTAGAAATCTATTATTTGAAGCTATTGCTGAAACTGATGAAGCTTTTAATGGATAAATATTTTTGCTGGTAGAAGAATTCACTCAAGAAGAAATAGTAAAAGGATTACATAAAGGTGTAGTTAATGGAGATATAGTTCCAGTTATGGTTGGATCTAGCTCAACAAAACATTGGAATACACACTTTACTTAACTACTTTAGACCTATATATGCCTTGTCCAACTGAATTATTTAGTGGACAAAGAATTGGAGAAGATCCTATAACTCAACAAGAAAAGATTGTTAAAAATATCTGATGAAAAATCCATTTCTCAGCTATAGTTTTTAAAACTTTAGTTGATCCCATTTATTGGAAAAATTACTTTCTTTAAGGTTAACTCAGGTGTTCTTAAAAAGAAACTGAAGTATTCAACCCTAAGAGAAAAGAATCACTCAAACTTATAACAATGCAAGGTAATAAACAAATAGAGACTTGAAGAATTACATGCTGGAGATATAGGGAGCAACAACTAAATTATTATACACTCAAACTGGAGATACTTTATGTGATAAGAACTACCCAGTTGTATTTCAATAAGATAAAGATTCCTAAACCAAATATTTATTCTGGAGTTTTACCTGCAGATAAAAATGATGATGAAAAATTAAGTACAGCTCTACAAAGAGTTATGGAAGAAGATCCTACATTTGTTGTGACTAGAAACTATGAAACAAAACAATTATTAATAGGTGGACAAGGAGAAAAACATCTATATATAATTTTATGTAAGATAAAAAAATAAATTTGGAGTTCATGCTGAATTACAAGATGTTATGTTTCTTATCGTGAAACTATACTTGGAAAAGCAGAAGTTCAAGGAAAACATAAAAAAACAATCTGGTGGAGCTGGACAATATGGAGATGTATTTCATTAGATTTGAACATTCTGATAAAGAATTTGAATTTGTAGATGAAATTAAAAGGTGGAGTTGTTCCTAGAAACTATATTCCCGCAGTTGAAAAAGGACTTATAGAAGCTAAAAGAAAAAGGAGTTTCTAGCAGGATATCCTGTTATAAACTTTAAAGCAACTCTATATGATGGAAGTTATCACCCAGTTGACTCTAATGACTTTATCATTTAAGTTAGCAGCTATACTTGCTTTTTAAAAGCTGGTATGGAAAAAGGCTAAAACCTGTTCTATTTAGAACCAGTTGTTAAAGAATGGAAAATTAGAATCCCAGAAGAATATATGGGAGATGTAATGGGAGATTTAAACAAGAGAAGAGGTAGAGTTTTTAGGGAATGGATCATACTGAAACTGGAGAACAACTTTTTACTTGCAGAAGTTCCTGAAGCTAGAAATATTAAAAATACTCTATTGATTTAAGAGCTTTAACACAAGGTAGAGGAGAATTTGAATATGAATTTGTAAGATATGAAGAAGTTCTCGAAAATATCTCTAAGAGAGGTTAAAGAAGAAAGAAACAAAAGATAACAGTTGATAAAATACTAAATTGTGTTGCAGTATTTAAAATTGAAGTAATAAGTTTAAAGTTATAAAACATCTATAGAATAAGGGTGTTATGCAAATTAATTGAAAATTTAATTTTGCAATAACCCCTATTTTATTAAGTATATTAGAACACTTGTAGCACAAAGCTAAACTCCTTAACTTGTTAAGGAAAGATAATACCCGAGTTATGAGAGATTTAGTATTATTTCTATTTTTAGTTATGATAACTCCTCTGTCTAAACTTTTTAAATTTAATTTTTAGACTTACTTTATCATAAGAACCTTCAACAATATTGTATTTTGAATATTTTTGACCATATTATTTTTAGCTATCTTTATCATATTCTTGTAATATTTTCTTTTGTTTTTAGCATCATTTGTATCATGTAGGCCTTATCTAAAGCTATAATTTGTTTTATATAATTTTGAAAAAGCTTCATCATCACTATTTGGAATGTTGTAGTCACTGTCTCAGCTTAGGTAAATTAGCCTTTGGGTTTTCTATATCAATATCAGATTTTTGAAATTGTAAACTTCTATTGCTTTTCCTTTTAATATAATCAGTTCTTTGACCTCAAAGGACTATATATCTTAGAGAAAAACATGAATATCCTCATCAGGATGAAGTTTTCTTTGGCATACTTTCATAGTAACCTCTTCAAAAATATCATATTCCCTAAGCTATATAGTTTTTATCCATTATAAAGTCATTATATGTAGGAAGAACAGTATCTTCAGGTCTCGCCAATCAACACTTATTCTTGGACTTTGGTAACGAAAAATAATTTATAGTATAAGTTGCTCCACTTGGATTAATAATACTCCCTTAGAGTTAGCAAAAAATCTTAAAATATACCTTTTGTTCCATCTGATAGTTCAGCAATATGTCTCCTCTTTTTAGATTTAAAACTTCATAAGTCTTTGGTTTTAAATATATACCCTACTATCTAAAGTTATTTTTATATTTTTATCAGTTGGATTATCTAAATAGAAAAATATGTTTGTCATTAGTAGAGCAAAAGACTATTAGAGATAAAAACACAGATAAAAGTAAGAATAAAAATTTTTCATAATCAGTCCTCCTAAGTTTATTTTTATTATATTATAGCATTGTAAAAAGAAAATATAAATAGCATTTTTCTTTGGAACTTATTTGCATAATCTTTATAATTAATATATAATGTAGAAAAATTTTTAATTTTATAAAATACTACAATTTATAAATAAAAAGGAGGAAAATATGGGAGTTATTGCTTGGTTAGTACTTGAGCTTTATCAGGTTGGATAGCTAATAGATTAATGAATTCAAGAACAGGCTTAATAGATAATATAATAACAGGGATAATAGGATCTTTCATAGGAGGATTTGTTTTTAACTTTTTGGAGCTAGAGACAATTACAGGTTTAAATCTCCATAGTATTTTTGTATCTGTAGTAGAGCTTGTATCTCTACTTTGGATTATTAATAAAATTAGAAGATACTTTATATCTATTAATAAAAAAGCACCCACTGGCATAGGTGCTTTTTGTCCACTTTAATATTCTCAATACTATTGATAGTTCTAATATTTTTACTATTTTATTTGCTCCAAAAATAAATACATCTTTAATTTTTCATCTTGTGCAAATAGTATTACTTTAGCTATAATTTCAGCTGTCTTAGGATCATCACTATAAATGGCAAGAACACTCTTCCTCTATGTTGAGAATGAACTGGCAATACATTTATAGCACTTCCAGCTTTTTGATGAACAAGTCCACTTCCTAAGTGTATTGAATATTCTGCTCTTTTCACCTTTAATCAAGACATGATTTTCACTGAATTTAACATTTTTCAATTTGAAATAGTTTGCAGTTGAAATTCAACAATAGCCTTTCTCATTTCAATAGTAGAATGGCTTGCCTCAGAGTCAACATCACCAATATGTGCAACACTTACAACTAAGTCAATATCTCTCATAACTTCTGTAAATACTAAATCTGGTACATCATCTATTAAGATAGGTTTAAATGTTTTTCTATCAAAGAATTGTACTTCTTCCAAAGTAGGTGCTTCTATATCAGCAGGAGAGAAACCAATCTGCAAGTGCATAGATTTTAGCACAATATTTTTCCTTATAGTAAACTTTTTCTAAGCCTTCTTGCCCATCAATTATCCATCTTCTAGTTTTTAGAAGAGCAACTGTTTTAGTAGGTTGAACTTGATGTCCCTGCATAACGAAGAGATTTATCTCTACCTTTTTCATCAGCAGTTTTAACATAAAGTTCTCTGAAAACTTGTTTGAAAGGTTGCTTTTAACTCTCATCAAATATATCTTTTTGATAACTAGGCCCAATCACTGCTTTCAAATAGGTCAAAGCAATGTGCAATTTTTAATAAACTATCATCTTTAACTGCAATAGCTTTTTGTTAATAGATTTTTAATTTCTTATCTTCATAGTAACCTACTCTTATCCATTTTGAAAACAAGAGATTTCAAAATAGGTGCAATAACAGGATTAGTCATAAGGTTTTCTATTTCATAACCATAGAATTCTGTACCATCTTCCATAGCTTCTTCAAGCATTTTTCTTGAACGACGATATTGTTCTTTTAAATTCTTATGCACTTCTTTGATATCTTCAATATACTTATCTTTCTTTAATTTAGTAGGTAGAGATTTTAATTCTTTTCCAGCTTTTTCATAGATAATTTCAGATTGACCTAATTCATCAATTTTAATATATACATCTACATCCTCAACCTCCCACGACTGACACCCTACGAGTGCTAGAGTCGCAGGGTTCTTGGGTAGTAGTTGTTTCTGTTAGCTAACTAAATTTACCAGCTATCCCCATAGTTCCTACGGTTCATATATTGTATATTTAAGCACTTATACCCAATATCTTTAGTCCTTCTTTTTAATATGTTTTTGGCTGCATTTATATCTCTATTATGTACAGCTCCACATACTGGACAAGTCCATTCTCTCACACTTAAATCTTTTTACTTCCTCATTTCTATATCCACAATAATTACATATTTGACTACTTGCAAAAATTTTATCTACTCTTACTATTGTTCTTTTGTACCATTTAGCTTTGTATTCTAGTATTCTATTAAATTCACTCCATGATACATCTGTAATATTTCTTGCTAATTTATGATTTTTACCATATTTTTACTTGTAAATCTTCCATACAAATAATATCATATTCTTTTATTAGCATTGTTGATAACTTTTTGCAAAAATCTTCTCTTTGATTTGATATTTTCTCAAATTAATCTTGCTACTTTTTATTCTAGCTTTATTTCTATTTGAACTACCCTTTTGGTTTTCGTGATAGTTTTCTTTTGTAATATGCTAGTTTATTCAAAGATTTTTGTAAATATTTTGGATTTTCTATTGAGATTTCATCACTGGTAATCGCAAAGTCCTTTATACCTAAATCTATTCCAACATTCTTATTTGTACTTTCTAATTTTTCTACTCCACATCAGTACAACATAAAGATATATAATATTTTCCACTAGGTATGTAATTGTTGCATTTATTATTCTTCCTTGTGGTTTTATTTTATCTCTTATTTTAGTTTTCCTAATCTCTAGGTACTTTTTATCCATTTATCTAAAAACTCTATATTATTATTTGTATAATTGGTTCTGTATGATTTTTCTATTATCTTTCTTAGATTTAAACTTTGGATAGCCACTTCCACTAAAAGAAGTTCTTATATGCCTTATCTCAAATCTTTTTAAAGAATTTTGTAAAGAAAAATTTATCTACATCTTTAACCATTCTTTCTCTTGTTTTAAAACTGTTAATTCTTTACTACACTCACTATATGACATAGATTTTTCTCTTTGTTATATAGTTCTTGTTTTAAACCTAAAAATGATTATAGACATATCTTACACAACCAAAAGTACAATTTAATATTGCTATTTGAGTTTTAGTTGGATAAAATCTAAACTTATATGCTTTTTCCATACGATTTTCACCTCCATTTACCCTATATAGTATGCTACCACTTTTTATACTATGAGCAAAATGAAAAAGTAAAATTTTTCTAAATATATGAACCAAAACTGACTCCAGTCGTTTTAGAGGTTGTCGTTCACATAAGTACGCTACCACTTATGCAGTTCTCTTTGGCATATACACCTTAATAAATTAGAAGATTAGCCTCGAACTCTTAATATTTCTATTAGCACAGACTCATATCTTATCCCACAGCTCTATCTGTTTAGGTCACCCTACTTCCACTAGCTTTAGTGTACTTTCCTCGAGGAATAGTCGTTGAACCTTACCTTTCGGTCTTGGCTGCTGATTGCCCATTATCTTAACACTTAGGATTTAACCTTATGCCATCTAGTATATTTTTCTGCTTTCGCCACTTTCACATTTGTCACCATATTATTTAGGTACTATGTTGTAGTTATACTAGTTTTAGGGGTTTCAGCAATTCGAGTAGTATTGGATAGCTTTTTAAAGTTGCTACCTCTCACATACATATTTCTATATGCTGACTATACTTAATGGTCTAACTCATGACTGATTGACACCCTACGAGTGCTAGAGTCACAAGTGTGCGACCATATTTTAATCAAGATTTAGAAAATTTAAAATCAACCATCAGCAATAAGTCAAATAAAAATCTATATAGTTATAGTAACTAGAACTTCTTACCATTCTACGACTATATCCCTAGAGAGAGTATTTTGTTGCATTCTTTGAAATTTCTAAAAATATTTTTAAAAACTTCTTTCCTACAAGTAATTCCATAGCAGATGGACATTTTTAGAAAAATATCATTAGCTTAACATCTGATAACAATACTTGCTTTAGTTGCTCTTAAATAAGAAGCATAATAAGTGTATTTAGTACCATCCTCAAGAAAAATGTCCTCAATAAATTTTTGATTTTCCTTATCTAAATTTTTACTAGCTTTCTTATATCTTCAATGAATTTTTCAATATTTTCTAAAAGATTTTCTGTAAAAAATTAACATAAATCCCTCCCTATATTTTTGAATATAATCTTAAAATTATCTGTAGATATTTTAGCATATTTTAGATATAAGTGTTAATAGTTTGTTAAAAATTAAGGAAAATAAAAAGAATGTATTGCAGTACATTCTTTTTACATCTTTATTATTTGCTACTCCTTAGAAGTAGAAGAAAGATGCGTAAACTATTTGTAGTAACAATGATAGTAATTTTCTTTTTATTATCTAAAAACTTATATTAGTTAGTTTTATGTGGGAGAGTTATTGCAGTAATTCTCCTACTTTTTATTCTAGTATTTTATGCTGTTTCACCATTTCAACAACAAGTTTATCCATGAACTTTTATCTTTTTGGTGATGAGGTTTGAACACTATATAAGGCATTACTATCTTTACTGTATATAACTTTTTGTAAACAATTTTATTTTTCCTCTATATAAGAAATAACATAGAAATTTTTCCAATAGTATTATAGGCTCATATTTTCACTCATAGATAACAAGTGTCATAGTCATATTTTAAAGGATCAATATTTCTAGGTAAATTTTCCATTATAGTATTTTCTTAAAATAATTGTAATTAAGCCTCATCATATTCAAAAGAGTTTCTTATAGTTTCTCTACTCAAACCATTGACTTCTTCTCGAATTTAGAAAATAAGAACCATAAGCAAGAATAATGATATTTTCATTTATATCTTGGATAGTTAGCCCATCACTATTAGCTCCCATAAAGCACTGAAGAAATTTTAGTTGGAATTAAGTTAGAGTGTACTAAATTTAAATTTTCAGTTCCTCCTAACTCCATTTTTCATATTTTTGTAGTAGGAACATTAATAACATAAATTAAAACCTACCATATAATAATACTTAGAAAATACTCCATCAGCATAAGTAAAAGAACCAAATAAAGATAGAATAAAAATCAACATAAATTTTGTAAAAAATTTTTCATTTAAACCCCTCCTAAATATTTAAGATTAACTATATCTCTATGATAGCACTATCAATATGATTAAAATAAAAACAACACCTACGGGCATAGATGTTGTTTTGTTACTCTAATTTTATTAGTTTTGAATTTTATGGGATATACTCGACAAGTATATCCTGCTTTTATTTTACTATTTAATCAAGACATTGAATTGTCTTAATTCTTGTCCAACTTTTCAAGTTGATGTTCACTTGCAGCTTTTTCTATGAGCTTTTTAAGAAAGGTTGTCCTGCTTTAGAGTCTGCTAAGAATTCATCATGCAAATTTACCAGATTGGATATCTGCTAAAAAGTCCTTTCATTGCTTCTGAGGCTGATGTTATAACTTTTGATTCTGCTAAGAAAATCACCATATTCTGCGGTATTAGAAATAGAATGTCTCATTTTTCCAAATCCTCCTTCATAGATAAGGTCAACGATTAATTTCATTTTCATGTAAACATTCAAAGTAAGCATTTACAGGATCATAACCAGCTTCAGTTAAAACTTCAAATCCAGTTTTTGATAAGTTCTGTAATTCCTCCACAAAGAACAGCTTGTTCTCCAAATAAGTCAGTTTTCAGTTTCTTGTTTTGAATGTAGTTTCAGAATTCCGCTCTTCCTCCACCAATACCAGAAGCCCAAGCAAAGAGCAACATCTTTTTGTATCTCCACTAGGATCTTGATACAGCTATTAGACAAGGCACTCCACTTCCTTCTTGGAAAGTTCTTCTTACTAAATGTCCAGAGTCCTTTTGGAGCAACCATAAATACATTTACATCTTCTCTTGGTTGAATTTTCTTGAAATGAATGTTAAATCCATGTCCAAATCCATAGTGTAAGCACCTTTCTTTTAAGTTTGGGCTATGCTATTAGTATAAGTATCTCCTTGAATTTCATCGGTATTAATACCATAACTACTCACCTGCATCTTTAACTGCTACTTCAGTTTCTTTACAACAAATCTGCTTCAGTCAACGAGACCAAGTCTTAGAATCTTTTCTAAGCCCGATAGTAACGTCCATTCCATTTTCTTTTTAGTTAAGTGCATGAGCATGTCTTGAGAACCATAACCAAAACTGTAATTTTCTTTTCCCTACTAATTTTTGTAAATTACAATCTGCATCATAATAAAACTGTTGTTCCAAAATATTTCCTGCCATTTTTAATCCTCCTAGCATATTTATTAAGATATATTAAAAATAAGTAGTTAATTATACTCAAGATTGCTGCGACGTCCTATAATGGTGAAAGAGCCTTTGTGGAGCTCTAGAACCATTATAGGCTAGAGCTCAATCGCTTAGTAACGAACTATTTTTAATATTATTTCGCCATGTATAGGGGTCTATTGTTAGACCATTCAATTTTTAAATCTATACCATAAAGTTTTGATAGATTTTCTTCAGTTAAAACTTCAATTTATTTCCTTGTGATACTATTTCTCCATTATCCAGTATAGCTACATGAGTGATAGAAGAGATTTTATTTCTTCTATCTGATGAGTTATATAGATAAATGGAATATCACTTTTATTTTCCTCTAAAGTTTTTAAACATTTCCCTCGCTCTTATATCTAGCTACGAACAAGGTTCATCTAAGATTAAAGAAGGCTCGTTCATAAAAAGCTCTAGCAAGGTTTTTCTTTGTTCACCTTGAGATAAAGTGATATATTTATTTAATTTCAAATGAGATAGTTTAAAATCTTTTATAATATTATTAGCTTTTCTCTATCTTTTTGAGTAATTTCTTGATAGATACCTATTGAGTTATATTCTCGATGGAACAATATTATTTAAAGTTTGATTATTTAAACTATCAGAAAAAGTATTTAAACTTGAACTGACAAAACCAACTTTTTCTTTAACATCTGCCCAAACACAAGTACCAAACTTCTTTTCAAAAACAGAAACTTCTCCACTTGTAGCAAAAAGTATATGCAGCTATCATAGATAAAAGAGTAGATTTTCCGAACCATTTAGTCCAAGCAAAGCCCAATTTTCCTTTTTTATTTCCCAATTATAAAATATCTCACCATCTCTTCTAAAAGAAACATTTTTATATGATAAAAATCTTTTTCCATTTTTCCTTTATTTATTAAAAAGTTAATAAATGAAACTACTAAGACGTCCATAAATGTTTGGAAAGCCTTTGTGGAGCTTGAAAAACATTTATGGCTGGCAAAGTAGTTGAAATATTCAATAAAATTATTAAATTCTTAATAATCTCCTCACCACTATTCAATAGTTCCAACTTTTTATATCCTTCAGAATAGATGTCTGCTATCTATATCCATCTTTTAAAAACATCTTCTATAGCTTTTTCTATTGTATCAGCTTCCAACATTAAGATTAAATGAATATCTTAACATCATGCAGCAGATAATATTGTTGCTATTGGATTGGCAATATTTTGTCCAGCAATATCTGGTGCTGAACCATGACAAGGCTCATAAATACCAACTTTACCATAACCTAAACTAGCAGAGGTAACATTCCAATAGAACCAGTAAGCATAGAAGCTTCATCTGATAGAATATCTCCCAAAAAGTATTTTCAGTTAAAATTACATCAAATTGTCTTGGGTTAACCACAAGTTGCATAGCTGCATTATCCACATACATATGGTCAACTTTAACTCGTGGATAGTCTTTAGAGATTTCATTACAATTTTTCTCCAAAGTTTTTGAACTATCTAAAACATTTTGTTTATCCACACTTGTTAATTTTTACTTCTTAGCTTTGCAATTTCAAAAAGCTTTTTAGTAATTCTTTCAATTTCTTCTCTTTTTATATACAAGGGTATCAGAGACTTCTTCTTCACTGTATTTTTAGATTTCAAAAATACAGTCCACCTGATTAACTCTCTAACAACTATATATCTAGTCCGTCTCCAATAATTTCTTCTTTTAGTGGGCTAGCATTTTAACTCATTAAAAAGAATAGCTGGTCTTAGATTAGTAAATACTTCTAATTCTTTTCTTATTTTAAAAGTCCTTCGGTCTTAGCTCAGCTTCAATTTTATCCCACTTAGGTCACCAACTGCTCCTAAAAGAACAGCATCACTATTTTACATATTTCAATAGTTTCATCAGACAGAGGTCACCATATTTATCTATAGATTCTCCACCTAAAATATCCTCTTGTAAAAATAAATTTATGATTAAATTTTTCTCCAATTTTTCTAAAACTTTTTGTGGTAACATCAACAATTTCGGAGACCTATACCATCACCTTTTAGAACTGCAATTTTATATTCCATACTACCTCCAAAATAGAATTTATGAAAAATAGTTCGTTACTAACAGATTCTAACGAATAAAAATTAAGAATTCGCTGTAAATTCGACCAACTCGCTAACAAGTTAGCTCAGACATGTCGAGATTTACTCGGCTCATTCTATTTAATTTTTCTTCTAAAATCTGGAATGTAACTCACTAATTTTTCTATAAATATTACTAATTTTTATTTTCATATTCTTTGATTTTATCTTCATATTGAAGAGTTAAACCAATAGAATCTAAACCTTTTAACAATCTTTCTTTCCAAGATTCCTCCAAGTTGAAAAAGTAATCTTTTCCATTAGCACTATGTTTATTATTCTCTAGGTCAACAGTAATTACTGCGTCTCAGGAAGCTTGAAAGCTCAAGTCTTTCTTCCTTAGATAAAGTTATTGGAAGATGTCCATTGTTAAGCCAGTTCATATAGAATATGCACGAATATCCTCCTGCTACAATGACATGAAAACCATAGTCTTGCAATGCCCAAGCAGCATGCCTCTTGAAGAACCACAACCAAAGTTATCTCCTGTGATTAAAATAGTTCCTTTTTATATTCACTCTTATTCAGATTGAAGTCAAGATTATCACTTCCATCCTCGTTATATCTCCACTCATCAAAAAGATACTTTCCAAAACCTGTTTTTCAGTACTTTTTAGATATTGTTTAGGAATTAATTGGTCAAGTGTCCATTATCATTCATTATAGGAACAATAGTTCCTTCAAATTTTATAAAAGGTTTCATAGTTTTGCACCTCCTCTAATTCTCTAACATCAATAAAGTGTCCATGGATAGCAGCAGCTGCAACGGCATAGCAGAGACTCTGAATGAGTTCTAGCTCCTTTTCCTTGTCTACCTTCAAAGTTTCTATTAGATGTTGAGGCTAATGTTCTCCACTTGGTATTAAGTCGTGGTTCATTCCTGCAGTTGAACAACCTGTTTCTCCATTCAAAATCGCATCTAAAAAAATATTTTTAGCAAAAACCTTTTCAGCTTGTTTCATAACCATTTGAGAACCTGGAACTATAGCAGCTTTTGATATTAGGGTGAACTTTCTTACCTTTAACAATCTTAGCTACAACTTCTAAGTCACTCAATCTTCCATTAGTACAAGACCCAATGAAAACATGCTTTTAAATTAATATTTTTAGGAGAATCTCCAGGTTTCAAATCCATGTGCTTATATGCTTTTTCATAGTTTAAGTCTTTATTTCGGGAAGGCATCGGTGATATTCATTCCGCATTCGGGGTTTGTTCCCCAAGTAACTTGTGGAACAAGATTTGAAACATCTAACTATATATTCATCAAAAGCTGATATATCATCTGTGTAAAGCTCTTTCCATTCTTTTATTTTTCTTTTTCTAATTCTTCATCTTTAGGAGAATTCTCTTCCTTTTATATATTCAAAGTTATTTCGTCAGGCAAGTGATACCAGACTTTCTCCAGCTTCAATAGCCATATTACAGATAATTAATTTCTTTCTTCCATAGATAAACTTTTATAGTATCTCCAAAAATTCAACATAACCATTACCTAAACCAATTCCATAAGTCTTTATTAAATGTAAGATTATATCTTTAGCTATAAACTCCTTTTTGTAATTTTTCCTGTGATTTCCAATTCCCATAGTCTTAGGCTTCTTTGTGCTATGGAGTTTGAGTAGCTAAAACATGTTCACTTCACTTGTACCTATTCCAAAAAGCTATAGCTCCAAAAAAGCTCCATGGGTTGCAGTGTGACTAGTCTCCGCATACAACTTTAGTTTTTCCAGGTAGAGTAAGCCTAATTCTCATTCCTACCATATGAACAATTCCATTTCTTTTCATTGAACATATCAGCAAGTTCAACTCCAAATTCTTCACAATTTCTTTTTAAAAGCCTCAAGTTTAGTGCCTTTGAAGTTTCATCTGCAATATATATCTGTCATTACCTAATAGTTCGGATATTATGATCCACAGTTCCAGTAGTTAAGCTCAGGGTCTTCAACACTACGCCCAGCTATTCTCAAGTCTCGAGAAAAGCCTGTGGTGAAGTTACTTCATGGATCAGATGTAAATCTATACAGAAGTTATGTAACTTCCTTCATTTCCTGTGATAACATACTGCTTCCCATACTTTGTCGAATAAAAGTTTTCATAAGACCTCCTTAATCTTCTTTATATAGTCTATTTAATGCATTGATATAGCTTTTTATACTAGACTCAACTATGTCAGTACTTTTATTGCCCTACCAATATGTCTTTTTATTATCCTTTTTCTATGATAACAACAACTTGTGCCTGTGCATCAGTATCACCTGTTATTGATTCAAGCTTTATATTCTTCTAAAATAAAATTGTCATTTAAAGTCATTAATAGCTTTGTATGCAGCATCTAGATCACTACCATATGAAGAAGAAACATCTTTTTCTCCATCTACATACATAATAATTTCAGCCTTAGCCTTATATCAGTTCTTATTATTTCAAAGTGTTCAGAGAGAATCTTCCTTTACTTCAGCAGCATCTCCACTGATTAATGAAAATGATATCTTCATCTAAAACATATTTCTTTTTATCTGCTAAGTTTTTGAAATCAGCAAAAAGTTCTCTCTCATATCGTCAAAAACCACTGAAACCTAAGCTATTTAATTTATCTACAAAGGCATGTTTATCTCGAGTAATTTTTCCCAAGCACAATATCAACATTTCTTCCAACAACTTCGTGTTTATATAATTTTCATAAGTTTCTGGATTAGCAAGTACTCCATGTTGATGTATACACGATTCATGAGAAAGCATTTGCTCCTACTATAGCCTTATTAGGTTGAGTTGTAACTCCTGTCAATAAGCTAACTAAATTAACTTTAGGATAAATTTGTTTTGTGTCTATATTTGTTGTACAAAATCTGTATAAATCTCTTCTAGTTTTAAAAAGAGCAACACTCTTCTCAAGAGAAGTGTTTCTGCTCTTTCCCTATTCCATTGATAGTACATTCTATTTGAGTAGCCCCAGCTTGAACAGCAGCTATTGAGTTAGCAACTGCAAGTCCTAAGTCATTATGACAATGTACTGAAATATCTATATTTTCTATACCTTTTTATATTTTCTTTTAAATATTTTACAGTGTCATACATTTCTTGTGGTGTTCTATATCCAACTGTATCTGGGATATTTATAGTAGTAGCTCCGGCTTTTATGGCAGTTTCATAGACTTCAACAAGATATTCTTTTTCTGTTCTCATTGCATCTTCAGCTGAGAATTCTATGTCATTTGAAAGTTCTTGCATATCTTACCATTTCATCAACTGTCTTTAAAATTTCTTCCTTAGACATTTTTAATTTGAATTCTCTATGTATAGGGTGAAGTTGCAATGAAAGTGTGTATTCTAGCTTTATTAGCTATAGCCTTTGCAGCCATTTCTATATCACTTTTTACTGCTCTTGCCAAGCTTGTAACAGTAGAATTTTTAATATTTTGTGCTATCAGTTCTATAGCTTCAAAATCTCCAGGAGAAGCAGCTGCAAACCAGCTTCTATTATGTCTACTCCTAAAGCTTCCAATTGTTTGGCTATTCTTAGTTTTTCTTTAGCATTAGATTGACTCTTGGTGTTTGTTCACCATCTCTTAATGTCGTGTCAAATATTTTTATACATTTCATAACTTCTCACCTTATAATTAAATGTAAATCATTAGTTATCCAGACTACTGCGACGTCCATTATTGTTGAGAGACCTTTGTGGAGCTCTCCCGAGACACTAACGTAAGGCAGTCAGTCTGACAAAAGATAAATAACTAATGTTTACATTTTCCCCACGCTCATTGCAACTATACCTGTCTTAGCCATTTCTAAAATTCCATAATTGTTCATCACTACCAACAAAACCTCTCAGTTTTTCTATATCACCAGTAAGTTCGATTGCAAGTGATTTTGGAGAAACATCAAGAATGTTTCCACGATAGATATTGGCAATTTGAACGATTTGAGATCTAGTTTCTTCATCAGCTTTAACTTTCAGCATAGTTCTCTTCTGATAACATCTTTTTCTGATATCTTTAGCCTTAACAAACTATCTATAATCTTATAAACTTGTTTTTGAATTTGGTCTAAAGATTCTTTATCACCATCAACTGTGAGAGTTAATCTGCATGACCCTCTTTATTTGTTACACCAGCAGACATCTTTTACAAAATATCCTCTTCTATTAAAAGAGACATAATTCTGCAACAATTCCATTGGTATTTTTAGCAATTATTAAAATTTGATGTTCTTTATTCAGCATCTAAAATACACCTCTTTTCCCAACTATGCAGCTTACATCTTTTTCCTGCTGGTATCATGGATAAACATTTTCTTCTTTTTCAACTATACATTCAACTACAACAGCTTCATCAGATTCTAAAATTTTCTTTAGATGTTCTTTTAAATCTTTTTAGTCTTTAATTGTATAGATTTAATTCCATAGTACTCACCTATTTTTATAAAATCGAGGTTATAACGTCAACAGAAGAATATCTTCTATCATTGAATAATTCTTGCCACTGTCTAACCATTCCTAGATAAGAGTTATTTATTATGAAAATTTTAACAGGAAGATTATATCTTTAACCATCATTAATTCTTGGAAAGTCGTCTGAAAACCACCATCTCCAACGATAGCAAGAACTTTCTTATCGGGGTTAGCAACATGCTCCCTATTGCAGCAGGAAGTCCAAATCCCATAGTACCTGCTCCACCCGATGTTAATATTGAATAAGGATTATTGAATTTTATAAATTGTGTGACCATTTGATGTTGTCCAACATCTGTTGCAACTATAATCTTCACCCTTAGTAAGTTTATTTATCTCAAATAATATTTCTTGAGGAATTAAAATATCTTCTTCAGTCTTTCTAAAAGTTAAAGTATTTTTCTTTAATTTTGCAACTTCATCTAGCTTCATTTAGTATGAGAAAGTTTAGAATTTTACGATTTAATTCAGCTAAAACATTCTTTACATCTCCAACTATAGGAACATCTATAAGTTTGTTTTTCCAATTTCAGCTGGATCTATATCTATATGAATAATATTTGCATTAGGTAGAAATTTTAGGGATTTCCTGTAACTCTATCATCAAATCTCATACCTGCAGCATAACTAAATCTGCCTCATTTGCAGCATAGTTAGCATGAGTTGTACCATGCATACCTATCATCCCAAAGAGCTAATTCATGATCTCCAGGGAAAAGAACCAAGCCCTCAATAGTGTCATTGCTACAGGGATATTTGTCTTATCAACAAATTCTTTTAGTTCATCATAAGCATGTCCTTTTAAAATTCCTGCTCCTGCAATTATTAAGGTTTTTAGAATCTTTATCATTTTTATGCAGTTTTTATTTGCCCTATGTCCTTCATATCAGGGTTATATCCTTCAAGTTCAAATTCTTGTTCATATAGTTTTTGAATTCATCATAAGGAATTTCTTCTAACTGTATATCTCTTGGTATATCTACAAGGACAGGTACCAGGTCTTCCTGTACTACTAGCAATATAGTAAGCTTCTTTAAAATTCTAGGAAGTTCTCTGATATCTTGTACCAAATAGTTATTCTTTGTTATAGGGACAGTGATACCAACTATATCTGATTCTTGGAAGGCATCTTTTCCTCATACAGTACTTGTAACTTGACCTGTTATAGCAAAGTAAAGGAATAGAATCCATATGAGCAGTCATAATTCTCTGTTACTAAGTTTGTTGCTCCTGATCTCAAGTTGCAAGACATACTCCTACTTTACCTGTAGATCTTGCATATCCATCTGCTTTCATGAACAGCTCCTTGCTCATGTCTTGCGAAATAGTGTTTAATATCTTTAAAAGAATATAGTTCATCATAGATAGGTATAACAGCTCCACCAGGATAACCAAAGATTTCTTTATACCTAATCTTGATAAACATTCAAGTAGGATTCTAGTCCTTTTATCATCTCGTTTGCCATAATAACTCCTTTACATCGGTGTATTTTTCTTAACTATGTCATAACCTTCTTTCTTGAAAGCTTCAGCAATCTTAGAGATATGTTCTTCACCATTTTGTTTCAACTGTAACTGTAATTCCACATCTTTAAATCTTGATAGATTTTTAAATTGATTATGTTCAATTTAATAACGTTAGCATTTTGTTTTGCTAAAATCTCGAAACTTTTTAAAAGTTGTCCTGGTTTATCAGCTAATTGAACGAGAAAGTAAATATTCTACTCTCATAATAAGTCCTTTATTTATCATAGAAGAAATAGTTAAAACATCTATATTTCCTCCACTTACAACTGCAACTATTTTACCTTTATATTTAATTTCTAGCTGCCTGCACAGGTAAGATACCGAAGTTTTCAGCCACTAATTTATGTTTTTCAACCAATAGTAAAAAGGCTTCCATCAACTCATAATCTGAAACAGTAACTATGTCATCAACATATTTTTGATATATTCAAAGTTCTTTTCACCTATTCTCTTAACAGCAGTACCATCAGCTATAGTATTAGCTTCAGCTAGTTCTACAACCTTTCCTTTTTCAAGAGCAGCTATTGCAGATGCAGCTCCTTCGAGTTCAACTCCTATAACTTTTACTTGAGGATTTTTAGTTTAGCTGCGAAAGCTATACCAGAAACTAAACTCCTCCACCAAGTGGAACAAGTATGATATCTGCATCGAGTAATTCATCTAATATTTCAAGAGCAATAGTTCCTGCCCTTCTATAACATCTTCATCATTGAAAGGATGTACAAAGACATAACCATTTTCTTTTGAAGTTCTAAAGCCTTTTTATAAGCATCATCATAAACTTTCTCCATGAAGAACAACTTCAGTCCATATTTTCTAGTTGCTTCAACTTTTTATTAAAGGAGTATGTTTAGGCATAACTATAATAGCCTTGATTCCTAATCTTTTTGCTGCATAAGCAACTCCTTGAGCATGGTTACCAGCTGATGAAACTATAACTCCCTTTTTCTTTTTCTTCTGTAAGTTTAGCAATCTTTGTTGTATGCTCCCCTTATCTTGAATGAGACCAGTCTTTTGTAAGTTTTTCTGGTTTTTAAATATATTTCATTCCCACGATTCTTCAGAGAACACAGGGCTGTGTATCAATTTAGTCTTGACCACAACTGTTGTTAATCTTTCTTGCTTCTATAAAATTATAAAGTTTGTGCATTTAAAATTCTCCTATACCTTATTTTAATATTTTATTCTACGTATATTGCTCCTGCAGCAGCTGATGAGTATGAGCTGCATATCTTTTAGTAACTCTAACATTTGGTTCATAAGGTTTTAATTCCGCTTTTCTTGCAATTTCTTCCATCAGAAAGTTTTACATTTATTTTTCTGTTTGGAATATCTATTTCGATAATATCTCCATCTTTGTACTATTGCAATAGTCCCTCCTGCAGCAGCTTCTGGAGAAACATGTCCTATTGAAGCTCCTCTGTAGCACTCCGAGAATCTTCCATCAGTTATAAGAGCTACATCTTTTCCTAATCCCATTCCAGCGATTGTAGCAGTAGGTTTCAAGCATTTTCTCATTCCAGTCACCTTTATACGCTTCATATCTTATTAACAACATCTCCTGCAACTATCTTTTTCTCTCTCATAGCCTTTTATAGCTTCTTCTTCACTGTTAGATACTTTCGCAGTCAGTGAACAAAGCATTTCTTTATCAACAGCTCCTTCTTTTTACAACACAACCATCTTCTGCAAGGTTTCCTTTTAGAACTGCAATTCCTCCTGTTGTATAAGCTGGTTTATCCCAAAGTTTTATAACATCATCATCATTAATATAAGCATCTTTTGCAAGTTCACCTTGAGTTCTTAGAGCAACTGTTTTTCATCAGCATTAATCTTCCATTTTCATAAAGTCTTTTCATAACTCCTGTAACTCCACCTGCTCTATATGATCTTCTATAAAGTATTCACTGAAGGAGATAATTTACATAATTGAGGAGTCTTTTAGCGATTTCATTGAAGTCATCTAAAGCAATCTTACTCCTGCTTCATGAGCTATAGCTGGTAAGTGTAGAGCAGTGTTGATGATCCTCCCTAAAGTCATATCAGCAACACTGCATTTTTCAAAGGCTTTTTAGTCATAATATCACTGAGTCTTAAATCAGCTTTTTAAAATTTCTAATATTTGCATACCTGCTTTTTAGCAAGTCTTAATCTTTCGAGAATACAGCGGGTACAGTTCCATTTGCGAAGTCCCATACCTAGCTTCTGTTAAACAGTTCATAGTGTTAGCTGTACATTCCTGCACAAGATCCACAAGTAGGACAAGCTAGATCTTCAACTGTATTTTAATTCTTTTCTTGTTATAAGTCCTGCTTCATATTGTCCAACTGCTTCAAAAACATTACTTAGCCCAACTTTTACCTTTGTATACCCCTGCAAGCATAGCTCCTCCACTTATAAAGATAGAAGGTACATTTAATCTTGCTGCCATTAACTATCTCAGGGACAACTTTATCACAGTTAGGGATAAATACTATCGCATCGAATGGAGTTGCCATTGCAACTGCTTCAACAGAGTCTGCAATCAGTTGTCTTGTTACTAATGAATACTTCATACCTAAGTGATTCATTGCAAGTCCATCACAAATTCTATAGTATTGAATTCATAGGAACTCCACCAGCATTTCTAATTCCATCTTTAACAGCTTGACCAAAGTTTGTAGATGTACATGCCCTGGTATTATTTCATTAAATGAATTAGCAATTCCAATTATAGGTCTATCCATTTCTTCTACCTACAAACCCTAGACCTTTTTAACAACGAACGATGAGAGTGCTCTTGCTGCTCTCTGTTAGATTATTACTCTTGACATAACTTCACTCCTTAGTATATAGTTAATTTTTGTTTAAATTTCTAGTACAGTTAAACTAAATTTTGGTAAAAATAAAATCTTACAAAAAGACGATTTTTCTAATCGCCTCATTTAAAAAATATTTAAATTTAAAGTTAATAATTGCATTGTATCTATTTATAAACTAGCTATATTGATATTATCTAACTAAATCCTAAATCACAATTCTAAAAACTTTATAAAGGCTGATTTTATTAAATTTTATCAGTTATAATAAGTATGACTAGAATCAGAATTAGAATTGATAATAACATCGTATAATAGCTCCTTTCAAAAATTATTTCGTACATTATATAAAAAATATCTCAAAAATAAAATATATATTATATATATTAGTATAAATATAATCTATAATAACTGTTGGAAATATAGAGATATAACTTTACTTTTTCTAAATTGAGTATATAATAAATTGGAAGCTAATTGTTTGTAATTTTTAGTTCATTGATGGGTAATTTTAACATCTCATATTTCTATTTTGTACTAAAAGAGAATATGCTTACTTTTTGAAAAATAGGGTGATAGATATTTAATACAACAAATTAAAAGACTAAGAAATCGAAAAATGGTTAATTCTTGCTACCCTTTAAAAGCTGAACTAAATAGCTATGAAATCAATATTCTTGTTTAAATCAAGGATATTGAAAGGTAATCCAGTTATAATAAGGTTTTAAAACAGTCCCAAAACACCCTTTTTAGTTAATTTTTATATTGAAGGTAATCCAGTTATATAGGTTTAAAACTTTTTGTTTGTGAATGTCACTGTGTAACCATCTCGTATTGAAGGCATTCCAGTTATAATAAGGTTTAAAAACTTTTCTGCTTTCTTGTCTTCAGATTTTTCTTCCACCATAGTATTGAAGATAATCCAGTTATAACAAGGTTTTAAATTTACTAAAGAATTTTTCAAGTGCTTACTTAAGATTCTTTTTATTTTCAACGAAAAATAAAAATTAAAATTTTTAAAAATAATACTTGACAAGATAAGTCAGATATAGTATTATGTATTTGTAATGATTACAATTTAATTATTAGTTTAAAAAAAGTTTAAAAATATTAAAAATTAAAGGAGGCATATTATGTCATTAATAGGAAAAAAAGTACCTGAATTCAAAGCACAAGCTTTTAAAAAGGAGAAAAAGATTTTATAACAGTTACAGATAAAGATTTACTAGGAAAAATGGTCAGTATTCGTTTTTCTATCCAGCAGACTTTACATTCGTATGTCCAACTGAATTAGAAGACTTACAAGATAACTATGCAGCATTCCAAAAAGAAGGAGCAGAAGTTTACTCAGTTTCTTGTGATACAGCATTCGTTCACAAAGCATGGGCAGACCACTCAGAAAAGAATTTCTAAAAGTAACTTACCCAATGATCGCAGATCCTACTGGATTCTTAGCAAGAGCATTTTGAAGTTATGATAGAAGAAAGGATTAGCATTAAGAGGAAGTTTTCGTAATCAATCCTGAAGGAAAAAAATCGTTGCTTATGAAGTACATGACAATGGAATCGGAGAGAAGCTAAAGAATTATTAAGAAAACTTCAAGGAGCAAAATTTGTTGCTGAACACGGAGAAGTATGTCCAGCTAAATGGCAACCTGGAAGCGAAACTTTAAAACCAAGCTTAGACTTAATCGGAGAATTATAAGATATGAACTACTCACGACTAACACCCTACGAGTGCTAGAGTCGAGCTTCATAAGATAACTGAAAAAAGTGAAAGTTATCTTCTACAGTTTGGTTTTAAAAAACCCTATTCTTTTTGGCTAGTCCACGATAGCCACTACTGGATAAGACTTGCATCTACACACTACTTTTTATCTGTATATATATTTAAAAAGAACAACTATACAGAACAGTGAATATTTTACAAGGCTACTGTTTACTAGCCTTAACTCCATATATTCAGTTGCTAATGTTCTAAATATATTATACACTAAAACTAGTAAAATTGCAAATTTTAGTGCAACATTTTCAATGTTGGTTATTCATCTCACGACTAAAGTCACGAGTGTTCTAGCACATTTTATAAAGGGGGTGTGATATCCCTTTTATATAACTGAAAATAAAAAATAAGTATTTTTAGAGATATAAAAGGGTATAAGCCCTAAAACAAGGAGGAAGAACATGGAAAAATTTATGATATGATTATTATAGGTGGAGACCTGCTGGTCTATCTGCTGGAATATATGGTGGAAAGAGCAAAATTAGATGTTTTTAGTTATAGAAAAAAAGAAAATAAAAGGTGGACAAAATAAGCTTAACTAGTGAAGTTGTAAACTATCCAGGTATCTAGAAATTTCTGGAACTGAGTTTATGACTCAAACTAGAAAAACAAGCTGAAGGTTTTTGGAGTTAATTTTGTACAAGGTGAAGTTGTAGATATGGACTTTACTAAAGATATAAAAAACTATCAAAACTAAAAGATGCTGAATACTCAGACTCTAAGTGTTGTAATAGCAACAGGGGCAGCACCTAGAAAATTAGGTTTCCCTGGAGAACAAGAATTTACAGGAAGAGGAGTTGCTTACTGTGCAACTTGTGATGGAGAATTCTTTACAGGAATGGATATATTTGTTATTGGAGCAGGATTTGCTGCTGCAGAAGAAGCTATGTTCTTAACAAAATATGGAAAATCTGTAACAATAATAGCAAGAGAACTGACTTTACTTGTACTAAATCTATAGGAGATAAAAGTAAAAAGCACATCCAAAAAGTACAACTAAATTTCAATACTGAATTAATTGAATTAACTGGAGATATGAAACCAACAGCTGCTAAATTTAAAAATAATGTAACAGGAGAAATCACTGAATACAAAGCAAAAAGTTGGAGAAACATTTGGAGTATTTCGTATTCGTTGGATATGCTCCTTCAAGCCAAATATTCAAAGGACATATTGAAATAGGAGAAGGTGGATTCATACCTACTAATGAAGATTTAATGACTAATGTTAAAGGAGTATTTGCAGTAGGAGATATCAGACCTAAGAGATTAAGACAAGTTGTAACAGCTGTTGCTGATGGAGCTATCGCTGCTACAAGTATAGAAAAAAATATGTTCATGACTTTAAGAGAAGAATTAGGACTTAAGAAAGAAGAAAAAGAAGAAGAAAAGACAACATCTATTAAGACAGAAAAAGAAAACTTTCTTAGATGATGATTTAAGAAAACAATTAGTAACAGTTGTTGATAGATTTGAAAAATCCAGTAGAAATAGTAGTTTTTCAAAATCCTGCTATCGAAGAATCTCTAGCTATTGAAAGATGCTGTAAAGATATAGCTTCTATAGCTCCTGAAAAATTAAGATTCTCTTCATACAACGAAGGAGAAAATAAAGAATTAGAAGCTAAGGTAAAAGTTAGAAGAACACCTACTATAGCTGTTTTAGATAAAGATGGAAACTTCTCAGGATTAAAAATATTCAAGTTTACCAAGTGGACATGAATTAAACTCTTTCATATTAGGACTATACAATGTTGCTGGACCAGGACAAAAAGTTGCTCCTGAAAGCTTAGAAAAAAATTGAAAAAAATTGATAAACCAATAAATATTAAAAATTGGAATTTCATTGTCTTGTACTAAATGTCCAAAGACAGTTCAAGCAACTCAAAGAATTGCAACTTTAAATAAAAAAATATTGAAATGGAAATGATAAATATCTTCACTTTCAAGATTTCAAAAATAGATATGATATTATGAGTGTACCTGCTATTATAGTAGATGACCAACATGTTTATTTTGGAGAAAAAAACAGTTGAAGATATGTTAGAAATCATAAATAAATAATAGACACTAATAAAAATTTTTCATACGAAAACCCTTAAGAAGATTTAAAAATGGAGCCTTTAAAAGCTCCATTTTATATAATAGTAGATATTTTGATAAAAAGTTTGAGACTATGATCTGATAGAATTAAGAGGATTTTTGAGAATTAAAAATATTGAAATTATTAGATTTATACTTTATAATATTGTTTTAAAAAGTATAGTTTATAAAAATTTTACATAAAAATACTAAATATAAAAGGGGGAAAAAATGAGAAATAATCTGTATAAGATTGAAAAAGATTTACGTTCAATAGCCAAAAGATATAAGTCAATAAAATATTCTATAGGTTTAGCAATTCTTTTTCTAATGTTGGGAGGTAAGTGCATTTTCTGAAGAAGTTAATACAAAAACCCAAAGTTGCTCAAATAGCAACAAGAAAGAATTAAAAACTTCTGTTGGAGATTTTCAAACAAGGTTAAATATATTGAGAGATGATAATGAAAAAGAAATAAAAAAATCTAAAATTAAATTAGTACAGTTAATGGAACAAGGAATCCAGTAATAAAATCTCCTTGGGCATCATGGCAATTTGGAATGAACTATTTCTATGAAAATTGGGAAATACATATAAAGGTAGAGGAGATAAATCAAAAATATCTTTTTAATGGAATATATGTAAGAGGAGATTGGAAAAAGAAAAGAAATGCTATGGATGTCTTGAAAGCCAAAAAGTAGCTGGAGATCCATTAACTCCTGGAAATGATTCATTAAGTACTTGGAAGAATACAAGTACTACATCAAGTGGTGGAGTAAAAATTGATACAGCAATAAATTCATCAACAAATGAAAATAGAAGTTGGGGATTAGTAGATCTATTAAAAATAAAAGAACCTACTAATGAAGTTGAAATACTTGCTCGTATTTCTCCAAAAGGAAGTTAATAAGAAAGTTGAACCATTAAATATAAAGGAGCCCTGAGGTTAAAACTATTCCTGCACCAGTTGTAAAACCAGAGCCAAATAAACCAATAGAAGCTCCAAAAATAAATTTACCGAGTATAAAAGAAAGTCACAATAGAAGCATTGTCCATAAATCACCTAGATGCACCTGGAGCAATTTCGAGTACCAAGTATAGAGATAACAATAGCTACACCAAGTAAACCAGTCCCACCAAGTGTAGTGTAGTGTAAATGAACCTGGTGTGCCAAGCATTTCTGTGAGACCAAGCACCTAGTAGCCCAAAAAGCACCTACTATGAATATTGAAGTAACACCTCCTATGTAGCTCACTAAATAGTAACTCCAGGAAATGTTGGAACTATGGGGTAACAACTATCAACTGTTACAGCAGTTGATTTTATACTTGGGACAGGAGGATTAAGTGGAATAAATGAGCGTAATTTTGTTTTATAATACAATTCTAGAACTTATGATAATTACTTAACTTTGACAGCTCCTTCAATAAATGTAGATGCAAAAACCAATATATCTCTACATGGGAGAGGTTAAAAATCTTGATAAGGTAAAAACAAATGTCAATGTAAATGTACAAGATACTAGAGCCTTTATGATGAGATGAGAAATTGACTATAGAGATCCTGTTGTAAAACCTTTTACTTGATTCAGGAACAATTAACTGAAATGCTTAGTAAAAATGTGGGTATAGATGTTCAAGGAACACATACAGGATATAGTGGTTCGGGGACTAAAACCTGGTTTTACAGCTATAACTGATATTTGGAATATACAAGTTATAAATAAAGGAAATATAAATGGATAATAATGCAACTGGAACAAATACTATATCAAGTAGGTTTTGGTTTTAATAACTTTGATTCATCTACTAATAATACTAGAACAGAGATGATTAATGTTGGAAAAGTAACTTTAAATACAGCAAGTGCAGAATTCAACTTCGTCCTGAAAATCCCATAATAATCATCAACCAAGTGATCAAAAGGGATTAAATATGATGGTTGCTCGTAATGAAAAAGAAGTAGCCCCAAATGAGAATAACAGGGACTATTAATATAAATAGTTATAGCAGTTTTGGTATGTTGACGGTACAAAAATAAAGATGCAACTACATCTAGAAATTATAACACAAGTGATTATAGAGACTAAAAACTTCAATTGGAGGGCAATTTACTAATAGAGCTCAAGAAAATATGAGTTTATGAAAAATACTGGTGTAATAAATATGGTGGAGATTCTTCTATAGAGGTTGGTCATCTTCATAATATACAAGCTGTCTATGTTGGAGAGCAATAAATATTGGTAAAAATGATCCTAATCTTCTAGGTTAGTACAGATAAGGTAGTGATAAAACAAAAACAGAAGGAGCAGTAGGTCTATACAAGTGTGAAAACAAGACCTGTATTAAAAGATAAAGTATGATGATCATGGTTTACAAAATACTACAGGAGCTACAGTTGGAACAGAAACTGTTAGGTGTTTTGGAACTATAAATCTTGACGATAATATGCAAAAAGAATGTAGACTTTTATGCAAAAGATAAAAGGAAGTACTTTAAAAATAATAATACAGTTACAACAAGTTCAACTGATGAAAATATCAAGCAAATATTAATAAGGTATAGAGATTATTAATGTAGATGGAGAAAATAACTATAGTGCTGTTGTAGATACTATTAAGCATAAATCTAAACAGAGGCACAAAACCAGTATGAAACTGAATCGGACAACATATGATAAAATTGGAAGAATTGATTTTGAAAAAAGATACTTTAATGTAAAAGTAACAGGAAAAAGAATCAATAGGTTATGTTTTAAAGAATGGAGAAGAGTTCAAACAAAGGTATAATATCAGTTAAAGGACATGAATCGAATAATAACACAGGAGGTTTCCACAGTGGTTTGGGTTTTATGGAGAAAAGGGAAGCTTTACTAATGAAGAAGAAGAACAATTTATTCTTATGGAACACTTCTCATGCAGTCGCTTTAGTGGGATACAACAGATGGATTTACATTTAATAATAAAGGAATAGTAGTGCAGCTGGAGATGGAAACATAGGGTTTGTGCAGATAAAAATATATTTTTAATCATCAAGGGTCATGGAGAATTTATGCTAGACCAGGAGCTGTTGAATCTGTGCAAAAATTTACTAACGCAGATACAGATTCAAAAGTAAATATAAATGCTACTAATGATATTGATGATGAGTAGTACAAATACCTTACTAATAGGTGATTTATTCTGATGGAAAAGCACATGTTGGGTTGGTTCAAACTCAAAAATTAATAGTTGGAACTGGAGCCGTTGGTCTATATTCAGCAGAGTGCTACAAAGTTTAAAGATACTTTTTAAAGTTGAAAGTGGATTAGAAAGTAGTTTAGGAACAAATTCAACTTTTGGATTAGTTTAATGCTACTAGTCCTACTATCCTAAAAGCAGGAGAATATTTACAAAATAATATATAGATATAACAAGTTTTGGAACTGGAGCAAGTATATTCTATACGACAGGAGGAGCTACAACTGAAATAGATAAAGATTATACTGTATCAAATACAACGCAGAACTAATGCCTCAACTTCTGTTTTTGGTTGGAGACAAAAGGTTCTACAGTAAAAAGTTAATAATGGCATAAATTTAACTACTGGAACTAATGTGGGACTTATTGACTACAAAGAGTGGAACAGGGCAGCTAGTTCAACAGCAATTAATGATAGGTTACTCAGAGTCAACAAGGTTAGTGCAGATATAGCAATTTATACAAATGATAGTACTGCAGCCCTAACAGTGCAACTGGAAAGTATCTTAATGGATAATGCTTTAGCAGTTGGAATGGCTGGGAAAATAACTCAACTTTAACAAATGATGGAAAAATAGGAATTAGCAGGAACTAAATCAACTGGAATCTATGGTAAAGATTCAGATATAACAAATACTGGAACTGGAACAACTCCACAGGAATTTTTGTTAAAAAGAAAAAGTCATGCAGAATTTATGCCTTATTGACAGCAGGAACTCAATAAGACTGTAGTAATACAGGTCCTAATAAAATTAGAAGAACAACAGGAAACAGGTTCACGAGGAATTTATTCTAAGTTAACAAATGCTACTAATAGTAAAATTAACTACTCAAAATAGTGGAATATTGAACTTATACAGACAGGTTCAGCAGGAATCTATGCAGATAATGTTTCTACTCAAAAACAATGCTCAATCAGAAGTTACTAATACAGCCTCTGGTTTAGATTAAAGTAATGGAGAAAGTTCTGTTGGTATTATTGGTAAAAATCTAAAATAACAAATTTAGGAACTGGAGCAAAGGGATTGAAGTAAAGGCTATAAAGTCAGCGAGAATTTTAGGAAACATAGGTTCAACAGTTATAAATAGTGCAAGAATCTTATTAGAAGCAAATGTTACAAATTCAACAGAGGTTTGTAGGAATTTCAGTGAGATTATGCTTCAACTGGAACAAATGATACTAATGGAACAATAGAAGTTAAAAGCAGACTATAGTTCGGGAATGTCAGATACTGGTGGATTAGCAAAAATGACGGAAAAATACAGCTAATAAATGCTTCAACAGTAGAATTCTTTCAACAATGCTAATGCTGAAAATAATGGACTAACAACAAGCCCAGCGTAACAAAGGAATCATTATAGAAAATGATAAGTCAGTGAGGATTTTTGCTAGATTAAATGGGACAGTTTCAGTTGATAAACAATAAAGAATAATGGAACAATATCTGTAGGAGGAAACATCTAAAAAGGTTCAGCAGTGATTTATTCTATATTGAAAATGGATCAACTATAAAATAACTACTTTAAAATACTACGACAGCCTAATAGATGTGAGTCAAGAAGAGGCAGTAATTTATGCAAAGAAATTCATCAACTCAACAATAATAAATCCGTAGCATGAAAAATGCTGGAAAATAGTGAGTTAGCTCTGAAGGTTCAGCAGGGAATTTTAGCTTATAAACGTAGCAACAAATTCTTGGGAACTTCAGCTTCATTACCAACTTTTGATAAAGGAATATCTCTAACTGCTAGAAAAACAACAGGTATAATAGGAAGAATGGTTCTAAAATTATAAATAGAGAGATATAGTATTAAATAGTACAGTACAACCAACTCTAGCAACAGAGGGATTGGTAGGAATTTCAATAGATGAGATTTCAAGATGATGATAAACTATCTCAAGAATATATAAATTCTAATGGCTTTTCTAAGTCTCCTGCTACAAATGATGGAACAATAACTATTAATACTGCTTATAGTACAGGAATTAGTGGTAAAAGGTGGAGTATTACTAATAATATATATCATCATTAAATAAAAAACTGACAGTGTAGGGAATATGCATCAACAGATGGAAATGTAGTTATAGTCTTGACAACAGGTGGAAATTGAAGTTAAAGAATCAAAGTTCAGTAGGTATCTTTGCAAAATTAACTGAAAATGCTCTACTCCTTTCACAAACTATATCAAATAAAGGATCAATAACTTTTAAATGGTGGAAGTACAAAAACATCTTCAGTAGGTATCTATAGTTTGATTGAGGATAAAAGCCGTTCAAGCTGAAAGCACAAACTCATATACAGGAACAATTGGTGTAGGTACAAAAAGTTCGTCAGGTATCTATGTAAAAGATAATAGAACAATAGGTGATAATCTGTCTCATTTGAAAGTAAAAATGAAGGAACTATAAATGTAACAGAAGATCCTCAGCAGGTATTATAGGGGAATATTCGATTACTAATGAAATCCTGACTAAAAATGGAACAATAACACTTTCTGCTAAAAAGACAGCTGGTAGTATGTGCAAATAAAAATCAAGTAATAAACTATGGAACAATAGAAACAAGGATACTACTGTTGGTGGTGTAGCTTGCTATAAATAAAACAGAGGATGATTGGTAGGAATTTCAGCTGATAATTCAACTAGTTATTAATAAAAATAAAGAAGATTCAGCAGGTATGATAGAACTATTACTTTAAATACAGCATATTCAACTGGTATTTATGGTAAAAATGAATCTACTTTAGTTAATAGAAGGAAGTACAGCTAAGGGAAACAGATTCTATAGAATGGCTGGAGAAAAATTTCTCTTTTAACAAATAAAAATATAATTTTTATTAGAAGAAAAATCAGTGAGAATGTTTGGAACTACTGATGGTACAAAAACTACTGTTGTGACTAATGAACATGATGATAAAAATAATTTAACTGGAACAATTACAACTAAGAAAAAGGAATCTGTAGGAATGTTGTTGGTACAGAAAAGAAAAAGCTTCGGCTATAAATAAGGAACTATCCTTATAGAAGAAGAAAAATCAGCTGGTCATGTAGGTAGATGAGCTAGAATTGAAAAATACTGGAGATAGTACAGCTCTGGTTGGCTACTATAACAACAAAAGATGAATCAATCAGGTATGTATGCTAAAAATAGCAATACTATAAATAAAAAGAAGATAACTATTGAAGGAAAAGATTCAGCAGGTATATTGAGTTGAATTAACAAAGAATAATAAAGAGATAACTGGAACTAATGATATTGCAGACAATAGTGCTGATGATAAAGATAATGGACTTATTGAAATAAAAATAAAAATTCAGTAGGAATGCTGGAAAAGTTACTAATTCAGTGACAACGCAACCTTCAAAATTAACATTATCTAATAAAAAAAGCTATTAATGTAGATAACAGAATCATCTGTTGGAATGATGTTGATAAATGATTCAAAATGATGTTCTGGATAGAGCTAATGTAAAAAGCTGAGAATACAGGAGTTATTACTTTAAAAATTCTGCAACTAATAAAGAGAGAATATAGGAATATTAGCTAAGAAAAATTCTACTGCTATTAATAAGGATAATGGAATCATCAATGTAAATGAGTGTAAAATCAATAGAATGCTAGCTAAAGAAGGTTCAAAGATAGAAAATAATACTACTATCCCAACTAATCCTCAGGTGTTGGTCAAGAATATGGAATTAATTTAAAAAGCTGAAGATGGAGTAGGAATGTTGGCAGAGGTAAAAATTCTAAAATGAAGTTTCTCACTGTAACCATAATGGTAAAATTAATATTATATCAACAGCTAAAAAGTCAATAGGAATATTGACTCAAAACGAAGGAGATGTAAAACAGAAATAAGAAATATCTGCAGAAGAAGGTGTCGAATTTTTGTTTCTGAAACAGGAACAGGAGAAAATATTGAATACTAATGGAGAAATTAATATATTAGTACAAAGAAATCAGTGGAGTATTTGCTAAAAATAATGAAATACTCACACAGCTGAAAATAGTAGGACTATAATTTTAGGAAAAACAGATGGAACAACAACTGATGAATCATTAATAGGAATGTTCACTCAAGCAGATTCAGGAAATAAGCTGGTGTAAAAATAAAGCTGGTGGAATTATCAATGTAAATACTAAAAATCAGTAGGAATGTATGCTGACTAATCCTGCTAATGCTGTAGGAGATGTTGATTTACATAATGCAGGACTATTAATACATAATACAGGTTCAGCTGAGTTATGCTCCAAAGACAACTGTTTCAAAAGTAGGAAAAATTAATTTGAAGGAATTCAGATGCTGAGTAATAGCTCTTCGGCAGTGTATGTTTCAGAAGGTGGAAAAGTTGATGATACAAAGTACTGCTGAAATTAATTTAGGAACAGTAAATCAAAATAGGGTTTGCTTACTATGTAAATGGAGCTAATAGCATCTTAAGAGTGGTATAAATGATAATATTGGTAAAATTTCGGGATATGGGTTGGAGTATATCTTGAAGGAGATTCAAAAATAGGTACTGAGCAAAAATAGATAAAATACTCGAAACTACACTTTACAAAGTGCTACTTTGAGCACTACTGGAAATGGAATAATAGGATTGTTCTAAGTGGAAATACGAAGTAAGATTACACAAAGGGAATAGTAGTTGGAGATACAGTCTATCCGACTATAGCAACAGATGACAAAAATATGCAATGAGGTATTTATGCTGATGAAGCAGAGACAACAGGAAGTCATTATGAAATTAATACTGATGTAACAACAGGAAAAAGAAGGGTAGGAATTTTTCTGATGAGTAACAGTGTTACTAGACTATAAGGGACATATAACAGTAGGAAATGGGCAACAACTACTAAAGATGATGAAGTAACTGCTGGAATAGGTATATACAGTACTAAAGTACAGCTGGAAATACTGGTACAGTTAATCTAGTTGGAAAAGATACAGATACAAGTATTACTCTAAAGGGTACTGGAGGTTGCAGTTATAACTCTGAAGATACAAAAATTTAATGGAGAAATGCAACAATCAATCTAGTAGGAACAAATGTTAAAGGTGTAGGGTTTATGCTAAAAAGGTTCAGATGTCAATATAGATAATTGGACTTTTTAATAATAATGGTAATGCTGCAGAAGAAGTACGTTCAGAAGAAGAAAAGCTAATATCAATGCAACATTAAAAGAATTGAAACCTAAGATGATTTTTAAAGCCATGTTATCAATGGAGAAACATCTATTTCTAGTTCAACTACCGTTGTTTCTGTTGATGATCTTCCATATAAAGCAGCAGCTAATATAGGGCTTATGGCAGAAGAATTAAAAATCCAGCGTATGACTTGGGTAAAAGGAGATTATGAAATTGCAGTGATGGAGTTATTAATTTTTCAGCTGCAGAAAAATCAACAACAATCTATAAATTCTGCTAGGTAAAAATAATAAAGATATCAAAGTTGGAAAAGAATTCCACTGCTATCTATGGTTTCTATGATAAAAATACTAGAAAATATGATGGAGGCTCCTACAAGTTCAGATCCTAATAAATTAACAGTTGAAGCAACAGCAACTTCTAATATCAGTTTAGGAGATAGCTCGACAGGAATGTAGTTTAATAAATGCAGAAACTGTTACCAAATGCCATGGGTTCTACAACAACTTCTACAAGTGGAGCTACAAAGAATATTGGAATCTATGCTATAAATGGAGCAGTAGATAAAGAAACTGTTGCCGAAACAATAGCTTATAATGTTTTAGAAAAATTATAAAAATTAACTATGACAACAGCTACTGACATTAGCTTAGGAGATGGTTCAGTTGGTTTATATAGTAAGGGACAAGATAGAGACAACTATACCTACTGCAATTAAAATGAAGTAATAAATACAGGAAATATTACTGTAGGTAAGACTTTAACAAATGCCAGCAGTAGCAGTATATGCTGAAAACACTACATTAACTAATGGAACAGCTTCAAGCTACACCAAGCTAATACAGTAGGGAGAAAAAGGTATAGCTTTCTATGGAAAAATAGTGAAATGAAGCAAAAGGTACAGTTAACTATAGTAATAAAGGGATAGCATATTTAGAAAAATCTAATTTTACTTCTCATTATGGAAATTTAACTCGCCATCAAAATACTATGTTATTCTTGATAAACAGTATGCAAATATGAATGGAACTGGAACTGATATAGATATAACTGTTCTCGACAAAAGCTACAACAAACGATTCATTTGCAGGGAGTATATGTTGAAGGAAAATCAGAATTAAATGGAGTTAAGAAAAATAGAAATAGGTAAAAGATTCTAATGGTATTTTTCTTAAAAGATGCTGGGATTTGAATCTAATGTAGATGATATTATAAGTACAAAAGAAGAGCTAAAAGCTCTTCTTGCAACAAATTCTAATTTAATTAATATGGTAAAATTAATTTGAGTGGAGATAATTCTATTGGAATTTATTCTAATGCAGATCTACTAAGAATATTTACTAATAATGGTGAATTAACAATAGCTGGAAAGAAGACATTAGGGAGTATTTTTGAAAGGTGGACAATCTTTTGAAAATACGGCTAATATAAATATAGCTGACTCAGCGAGTTCGCAAGAACCAACAATAAGTATCTATGCAGCTGACGGAACTTCTAATATAAAACATACAACTGGAACAATAGAAGTTGGAGAAAAATCAATAGGTATTTGTTCTAAGACTTCTTCAAAATGTTGAAATGGATAGTGGAAAAATCCACGTTAAAGATCAAGCTATAGAATCTATAAAGAGAACGGAAAACTTACTGTAAAGAGGTGAGTTGAAGTTGATAAACATGTTGCAACAGCAAAGATACTGAGCCTGTTGAGATGTACTATGGATAAAATGGAGCAGAAGTTGTTGATCAGCTTCTAAGATTACTGTTGGAGAAAATCTTATGGATTTATTCTAAATAATACAGAATCCAAATAAGACAAATGTATACACAAATATAAATTCTGAATATGTAAGTTTTAAGGAAATGATAGTGTATTCTATATTCTAATGGAAAAAGCTGACATTACCAATAATAGAAATATTAATTCAAATAATTCAGATCATTTGATAGGATTCTATGTTAAAAATGGTGGAGAATTAACTAATAATGGAACAATTGATTTCTCAACAGGAAAAGAAATATGAGTCTATACACCAAATGGAAAAGCAACTAATAAAGGCAATATTTTTGTGAGATATACTGATGACCTAGATCCAGCAACTGGAAAAATCTACTCTGATCCTACTAAGATTGTTCTATAGCATAGGAATGGCTGCTGACAATGGTGGACACATTATAAATGAAGGTAATGTAAAATATCTGATAACAAATCTATAGGAATGTATGGAGCAGGTGTTGGAACTACTGCTAGAAAATAAAGGAAATATCTTGTAGATGGAAGCAAAGCTACGGCAACTAATAAAATTTGAGAGTTTAACTGGAGTTTATGTTGATGAAGGTGCTACTTTCAAAATACTGGAACTATTACAACAACAGATGCTTATGCTGGAAGAGATGGAAAAAGTAAATGAAAATGTGTCGAGGACTTGTTGGTGTTGCTGTAATGAATGGATCAACTCTTATAAATGAAGGAAGTATCTTAATAGATGCTGACAATGGTACAGGAGTTATTATTAGAGGAAAAAGAGATTCTGCATGAAACTTAATAAGAAGAGCAGTAATTAACTATGGAGAAATCAAAGTAAGAGGAGATAAGGTAAAGCAATTGGTTGGAAGACCTTACTCCAGCAGATATTGCTGAGTTGAGAAAGACAAATTGTGCTAATATGATTAGTACAGATCCTAAGAAATGAACTAGGAGAAGCTTCTGGAACTGATAAAGATTATCAAGGAGTTTCTATCATTGTGAAGAATGGTAAAACTTCATTCTTAGAAAATGAGTACCAGTACCGAGATAGTGAAAGTAGAAAAATAAATAAGTTAATTGGTAATCAGCAAATCTAGCAATGTCTGATGTGGATTCTATGTGGATACATTAGGAAAAACTAAACCTGTTACTTTTGATGGAGTAACCCACCTGTAGATAGCCAATTGATTAAAAATATGGTCTCACTTGTGACTCTAGCACTCGTGAGGTGTCAGTCATGAGTTAGACCATTAAGTATAGTCAACATGTGTATAGAAATATGTATGTAGAGGTAGCAACTTTAAAAAGCTATCACATACTACTCAGATTGCTGGAAACTAAAGCTAGTATAACTACAACATAGTACCTAAAATAAAAATATGGTACAAGTGTGAAAGTGGCAACAGATATACTAGATGACAGGTTAAATCCTAAGTGTTAAGATAATGGGCAATCAGCAGCCAAGACCGAAAGGTGAGTTCAACGACTATTCCTCCGAGGAGTACACAAAAGCTGAGTGGAAGTGGGTAGAGCCAAACAGATGAGAGCTGTGGGATAAGATATAGTCTGTGTAGTAGAAATATTAGAAGTTCAGGCTAATCTCCTTAATTTATTAAAGGTGTATATGAAGAACTGCATAAGTGGTGGCGTACTATGTGAACGACAACCTCTAAAACGACTGAGTCAGTTTTTGGGTTCATATATTTAGATTTTACTTTTCATTTACTTATAGTATAAAGTGGTATACTATATATGGGTAAATGGAGTGAAAATCGTATGGAAAAAGCATATAAGTTTTAGATTTTATCCAACAGCTCAAAATAACAATATTAGAATTGTACTTTTTGGTTTGTGTAAGATATGTCTATAATCATTTTTAGATTTAAAACAAAGAGCTATATAGAAAGAGAAAATCTATGTCAGCATAATCAATGTAGCAAAAGCACTGACAGTTTTAAAACAAGAGAAAGAATGGTTAAAAGATGTAGATAAATTTTCTTTACAAAATTCTTTAAAGATTTGAGATAAAAGCCTATAAGAACTTCTTTAGTGGAGTAGCTATCTAAGTTTAAATCTAAGAAAGATACAGAAAATCATACAAGAACCAATTATACAAATAATAATATAGGTTTTTAGAATAAATGGATAAAAAGCACCTAAGTTAGGAAAACTAAAAATAAGAGATAAAATGAAACCACAAGGAAGAATAATAAGTGCAACAATAACACAAGTACCTAGTGGAAAAATATTATATATCTCTCATGTTTGTACAGATATGTAGAAATGAAAAATTAGAAAGTACAAAATAAGAATAGTTTGGAATAGATTTAGGTATAAGGACTTTGCGGAGTACCAGTGATGAAATCTCAATGAAAAATCCAAAATATTTACAAAAATCTTTGAATAAACTAGCTATGTTACAAAGAAAACTATCACGAAAAACCAAGGGTAGTTCAAATAGAAATAAGCTAGAATAAGTAGCAAGATTATTTGAAAAGATATCAAATCAAAGAGAGATTTTTGCAAAAATTATCACCAATGCTAATAAAAGAATATAGATATTATTTGTATGGAAGACTTACAAGTATATGGTAAAAATCATAAATTAACAGAAAATATTGTGAGATATATCATGGAGTGAATTTAATAGATACTAAGTTATAAAGCGAAATGGTATGGAAGAATAATAATGAGTAGAATAAATTTTTGCAAGTAGTCAAATATCAAAATATGTTGTGGATATAGAAATGAAAAATGTAAAAAGATTTAAGTGTGAAGATGGACTTGTCAGTATGTGGAGCTGTACATAATAGAGATATAAATGCAGCAAAAACATATTAAAGAAGGACTAGAAGATATTAGGTATAAGTGCTTAAATATACAATATATGAACCGTAGGAACTATGGGGATAGCTGGTAAATTTAGTTGGCTAACAAAAGCAACTATTGCAAGAATCCTGCGACTCTAGCACTCGTGAGGGTGTCAGTCGTGGGAGAGTTCAGTATGGGTACTGAATATTCAGAAAAGAACTAATAAGAAAGAATGGTTAGTAAGTGGAGATGTAATTAAACCTTTCTTAGATCAAATTCAAAGTAGAAACTATAAAATAACAACTTTAGCAACTTCATTAACTTGGATACTTCACCTGTTTTTGAGTATCTATGGACAAATAGTGGGTGTAGAATGACTAAGATAGATTATAAGAATACTGATGAACTCTGGAAGATAATGCATATAACTACTGATGGATTGGAACAAAGATATAATGTTAATCCACTGGTTCAGCTGAAAGAGTTATTTACTAAATTAGATGGTATAGGTAAAATGAAGAAACAGTATTAACTCAAGCTTATGATGAAATGATGGGACACCAATATGCTAATGTTCAACAAAGAATACAAAGCAACAGGAAGAATATTAGATAAAGAATTCTCTTACTTAAAAATTCTTGGTCTAACCCTTCAAAGATTCTAATAAGATAAAAAGCTTTTGGATGAGTGGAGAGTATAAGACTGATACTGCTGGTATAATGAGACTATAAAAATAATGCTATGGAGTGACATGTATTCATGAAGATGAAACTGCAAGACTTGGAGAATCTGTAGGGATTGGTATACTGGTATAGTTCATAATACTTTTAAATTTGAAGATATTGGAAAATCAAAGAAGAACAATTACAAAGCTGAGATTGGAATGTTTAAATCGGTTCCATTTGATCACAATAATAGCTTGAATTGGACAATATCGGGAGATATTTTTGTAGAGATATAACAAGTTAAATAGAAAATTTCTTAGTTGTGGATGAAATATTCCAAGCAAAATCTAAATACTATACTTATGGAATAGGAATTAAAAATGAAATAGGAAAAAGAATTTAGATTAACAGAAGGAATCTCAGTAAGACCTTATGGAGCATTGAAAGTTGAATATGGAAGAGTGTCTAAGATAAAAGAAAAATCTGGTGAAATGAAGTTAGAAGTTCAAAGAAAATGACTACTTATCTATAAAAACCAGAAGTAGGAACAGAACTAGCATGTAAACTTTACTTTGGAAATAAGGCATTAAAAACTGCTGTAGTGGTAGCCTATGAAAATGAGTTAGGAAGAGTTGCAAATGGAAAGAATAAAGCAAGAGTTGCAGGAACAAACGCTGATTGGTTTAATATCCGTGGTGAAAAAGAAGATAGAGGAAATGCAAAGCTGACTTAAATATCAGATTGATAACCAAAGATTTGGAATAACTGGAAAGCATAGGATATGATACAAAGGAAATAATGTTGAGAGGTGGACTAGGATTAAGAGTTATATTCTAATTCTAAAAATAAAGCTATAAAAACAGAATGAGATTATAAAGAAAAAGATGCTAAAAACATTTTTGTGTTTTAGCATCTTTTTCATCAGAACTATTGTAAAATTAAAATTTCAATCTTAAAGTAAAAATAAGTGAGTTATGAATGGAAATTTTAGATAAGAAATTTACTCAGTAACAAACTATTTTTACTTTTATTATTTGCTTAACAGCAAAAAGAACTTTTTAAGTTTTATATTCTTAAAATTCTCTAATTCTATTTTGTTTTATTATTTTATTATGGCGGGAGTGACGGGCTCGAACTCGCGACCTCCTGCTGACAGGCAGGCACTCTAACCAACTGAGCTACACCCCAAAATAAAAAATGGTGGTCACAATAGGACTTGAACCTATGACCCCCTGCTTGTAAGGCAGGTGCTCTCCCAACTGAGCTATGCGACCATCTTTAAAAATGGTGCCCAGAGGCGGAATCGAACCACCGACACGGGGATTTTCAGTCCCCTGCTCTACCGACTGAGCTATCTGGGCACACTACTTACTAATTAATAAATGGCGGAAGCTAGAGACTCGAACTCTAAAGTCTTACGACGCCGGTTTTCAAGACCGGTTCCTTACCAGTGGGATAGCCTTCCGTGTTATGGTACCCCGTAGGGAGATTGAACCCCTGTTTCCAGAGTGAAAATCTGATGTCCTAACCACTGAACGAACGGGGCGGTTTTGTTAAAAAAATGGTGGATCCAGCTGGACTCGAACCAGCGACCACTCGGTTATGAGCCGAGTGCTCTGACCAAACTGAGCTATGGATCCACGTATATGGCGTATCTGGAGGGATTCGAACCCCCGACCCACGCCTTAGAAGGGCGTTGCTCTATCCAGCTGAGCTACAGATACATATGAATGGTGCGTCATACAAGATTTGAACTTGTGACAACACGATTAAAAGTCGTGTGCTCTACCAACTGAGCTAATGACGCATAAATAATTGGAGCGGGAAACGAGGTTCGAACTCGCGACATTCAGCTGGAAGGCTGACGCTCTACCAACTGAGCTATTCCCGCATAATCCTTGTTACTATTTAATTTTTGGTGGCGGGGGTAGATTTGAACTTACGACCTTCGGGTTATGAGCCCGACGAGCTGCCAGACTGCTCTACCCGCGATAAGATATAAATGGTGCCTAGAGCCGGAATCGAACCGGCACGGTACTAAAGTACCACGGGATTTTTAAGTCCCGTGCGTCTACCTATTCCGCCATCCAGGCATTTATATTTTTGTTTGTCCCTCTCAGGACATTCATTATAATATCATACTTATAACATTATGTCAAACATTTTTAATTTTTAAAATTTTTTTAAAAATTTTTATTTTTTTCTAGTATTTTCAAGTTTCTTTTATATAGGTATCAGGCTCAGTATTATTGCTTCTTTTTATCTTTTTGTTAATTTTTTATTTCACTTTCTAAAGATACAAGCTATGGATCTGTTTTCACAGAGAAAATACTCTTTCAATTTTTTACCCTTATGTGACCTTGTATATTTAGCACCTTTTCCACTTTAGATGCTCCTCATATCTCTTTAAATAGTCCTTGCAGTGCCTGTATATATACTTCCATCTTCACATCTCAACATATATAGATAAAACTCATCTCAATTTCCTTTAAACACTAATAGTAAATTGATCAATAATAATTTCATATTTCACTGGATACCTTAACATCTTTTTATATTCCAACTTTTTCTTTTAAATTCTTATTTTTTTCTTAACTAAATTAATAATATAGTCAACAATTAAGTTTTATACTTTCCTTTACTTGCATTTGAATAAATATCTTCAGCAAACTTAATTTTTCATATAAACTTGTAGATTCTTGTACAAAAATTTCTCAAGCACTTATATAGATCTATTTTTACTACAATATTTTTTTCTTTCTCATATTCTTTTAGAAACTCCAGCAATAGATTTGTATGACTTCTCTAGCATCAAATCTATTTCTTGTTCCTTATACTCTACTATATCATTTGAAATACCCAAGAAAAAAGTTATGAACATACTTATCAACCCCTAATTCCTCAGGAGTTGATTTTCTGACTCTATAAATAATTGATCTTGATTTTATTGTTGACAATATATTTAATCTTTTAGATATTAAAAATAAAGAAGTTATCCCTAGTAGGCTCTTCAATAATTTTTAAGCATTGCATTTGCACTTTCTTTTTCTTATATCTTGAATATTTTTAATATGAAAAACCTTAGCTCCCTCCTTCATGAGAGCTAGTATAGGTCTTTTTATAATATCTCTTACTGTATCTATATTTAAGTTATCTACTACCATTAAATCACTGTATAGATTCCTTAAAGTCTTATCTTTTATCTTAGATTTTTCATCTTCATTTTCTATATTTCTTGAGAATAATTCTGCTGAAAATTCTAAGGCTATTCTATAATTTTTTTCTAAATCGTCTCCGTAAAATAAATAAGTTCCTGCTTCTCTATTAAATGATAATTCATTCTTTAGAAATTCATCTAACATTTTTATCTTTCAGCCTTTTCTATTTTTCTAAGAACATCGATTTGATCTAAAAGCAAGTCCTGCTCCTATAACAACACTTTCTAATGGATTTTCTGCTAAGTTTACTTTTAAGTTAGTATACTTTTGTTATCATTTCAGGGAAAGTTTCTGATTAATGAACCTCCTCCTGTCATCATCATACCTTTATCAACTATATCAGCTGCTAATTCAGGTGGAGTTTTTCAAGAACAGTTCTTATACATTGTAAATTTGATCTAAAGAGTCTTTTATAGCTTCTCTTACTTCTTCAGAAGTTATAGTTATAACTTTTAGGTAATCCCATTAATAAGTCTCTACCTTTTACTTCTATTGTTTCTTCTTCTTCTAAAAGGTAAAGCTGTACCTATTTTTATTTTTATTTCTTCTGCTGTTCTATCTCCAATTAAAAGATTATATGTTTTTCTTTACATATTTTACTATATCATTATCAAAGTTGTTTCCTGCAACTCTTATAGTCTTACTTACAACTGTTTCCACCTAAAGAGATTATAGCTACGTCAGTAGATCCTCCACCGATATCTATTATCATATTTCCTTCAGGAGCTGCTATATCCATTCCTGAACCTAGAGCTGCTGCTCTTGCTTCTTCTATTAAAGTATGCCTTCTTTGCTCCCAGCTGATATTGCTGCTTCTAAAACGGCTCTTTTTCTACACCAGTAACATCAATAGGGTACACATATCATAATTTCTGGCATAAAAAGCTATATGAACCAAATATCTTTTTGATAAAAGTATTTTAATCATAGCTTCTGTTATATCGTAGTCTGCAATTACCCCTTCATAAAGGTTTAACTGCAACTATTGTATCGGGAGTCTTTTCAAGCATTTCTCTTGCTTCATTTCCAACAACTAATACTTTTTTGTTTCTTTTCAACTGCCACAACAGATGGTTCATTTAAAACTATTTTTTATGTTTTTACTGTATACTAATGTGTTAGCTGTTCCTAAGTCTATTCCTATACTTCTGTTTGCTCTAAAATTAAAAAAATCCCATTCTATTCTCCCTTTATAACTATATTTATAATTTTTATTTCTTCTTCTTTATTAAGTAAATACATTGCTCCAACAATAGCTTCAAGAGCCGTAGCTTCTTTATATTCCATCACTGTACAAGTCTTTGGAAAAGTTTTTATATTGCTATTTTTAGCTCTTTTTCCTATGACTTTAAATTCTTCATCTAGCTCTTCTATAATTTGTCTTATAGATTAGGCTTTGATATCTTGCATTAACTTTATTTTTTTGACATACTTATTTAAAGTTGGAATATTGTAGCCAAACTGTAAATAATATCTTCTTATTTCCAATTCCCAAATAGCATCTCCTATAAATGCTAATTCCAAACCTGTGTAATCTCTTATGTCCTTTGTTGATAATTTATCTACATTGTCCATGTAGTCTTATCCTTTCCATCTTTTATCTTTTATTCCTAATTCTAAAAGTCTGTCTCTTATTTTTATCAGATAGAGCCCAATTCTTTTGTTCTCTAGCATCTTTTCTAAGTTCAAGTATAAGTTCTATCAAATCAGCAGAAATATTATTTACTTCAGCTTCTAATTTTAATTTAACTCCTAAAACTTCTTCTATTATCATAACAAGATATGAATAAACTTCATCTAAAACTTCTATAGCAGTTTTTGAGAAATTTTCTTCATCTAAAAGCTTTGTTAACTGATTTTACTAACTCAAAAACATGTCCTAAAAGCTTGAGCAGTGTTGAAAATCTTCGTCCATAGCTTCTATAAACTTAGCTTCCATTTCTTTTTAGTTGCTAAAAGTTCTTGACAATCATTTGTACCATCTAAATTTTCTCTATTTAGTTCTTTTATTCTCTTTAAACTATTTTCTATTCTTTCAAGAGAAGATTTTGTTTGATTTAATTCTGTATCAGAAAAATTCCATAGGTTTTCTATAATGAGAACCTAGAACAAAAAGTCTTATAACTCTACCTTCAAAATGTTTTAAAAATATCTCTCAAAAAGCACAAAAAGAACCTGATGATTTAGACATTTTTCACCATTTATATTTATGTAACCATTGTGCATCCAATATCTTGCAAATGTTCCTCCACAACCACACTTTGATTGTGCCATTTCATTTTCATGATGTGGAAATATTAAATCAATCCTCCACCATGTATATCAAAACTATCCCTAGATATCTTTCTTGACATAGCTGAACATTCTATATGCCAACCAGGTCTACCTTTTTCCCCAAGGTGAATCCCAACTTGGTTCATTAGGTTTAGATGATTTCCATAGAGCAAAAGTCTAGTGCATCTTTTTATTTCATTTACATCTATTCTAGCTCCACTTTCTAAGTCTTCTATATTTTGTTTTGAAAGTTCTCCATAACCTTCTTTATATTTTTTACTTCAAAATATACATCTCCATTTGATTCATAGGCATAACCTTTATCAACTAAAGATTTAATAATATTTATCATTCCATCTATATTATCAGTTGCCTTAGGTCTTATCATTCCATCTTCTTTTTAAATTTATTTGAGCTGTATCTTCAAAGTATGCTTTTATATATCTTTCTGCTATTTCTTTTTATTGATACATTTTTCAGCATTTGCCTTATTTATCATCTTATCATCAACATCTGTAAAGTTTTGAACATAAGTTACCTTATATCCTCTATATTCTAGATATCTTCTCACTGTATCAAAGAAAAATAGCTGGTCTTGCATTTCCTATATGAATGTAATTATACACTGTTGGTCCACAGACATACATAGACACTTCATTTTCTTTTATTGGTTTAAATTCATCTAAATGCCCTGTCAGTGTATTGTAAATCTTTATCATTTCATTCGTCTCCCTTACTTTTAAATATTTTAAATCCTCTTGTACTGTAATTTTAATATTATCATAATCTCCATGGATAAATTTTTATCCTACCAGAAATATTTTCTACTAAACTTGCATCATCAGTAGCCAAGATATTTTTCTTCAGCTATTTGATGTGCCTTTTTTAAAATTTCAAATTTAAAAGTTTGTGGTGTATGTACTGCTATTAAGTTATTTCTATTTGGGTGTTTCTACTATTATACCATTTTCATCAATAACTTTAATCGTATCTTTACATTTTTACAGCAATAATCACTCCATCACAAGTATTATCTAAAAATTTTTAAACTTTTCTTCTATATACTTATCTTTTAAAAATGGTCTTGCTGCATCTTGAATTATGACAATATCTGTGTTTCTCTATCTTTTTTATTGCATTATAAATAGAATATTGTCTTTCACTTCCACCTTCAACAATATATTTGACTTTTAGATAATAGCTTTTTGTTTTCACAAAAATTCTCTTATATTTTTATATTTTTCTTTTATTCGTTACAATAATAATATCATCTATGTACTGATTTTCAAAAAGCAATTTTTTTAAAGAGGAGTAAAAAGTGGTTCACCTTTATATTCTAAAAACTGTTTGGCTAGAGCTCATATTCATTCTTTTTACCCTGTCCTGCTGCTGCAAGAATAAAAAGTAACTTTCTTTTTCTATTTTAGAGTCACCACTGTACATCCAAGTCCTCCTCGCCATGTCCACCTATTCTGTATTCTTTTACATATTTAGAAGTTTTTAAATATTTTCAATATTCCTTCTCTTAAAGCTCCTGTTCCTTTTTCCATGGATTACATAAACTTCTGTATATCCATTTAAAGTAGCTCTATCTAAATAAGTTTCTAACTCATAGATACCTTCATCTACCATCTTTCCTCTTAAGTCTATTTCACTTCTTACAGGAGTTTTTCTTATGATGTATTTACATTATATACTTTTTCTTTTTTTCTCTTCTACTTTTTTATTTCTTCAAAAGGAACTTCTAATTTTAAAATTCCTGCTTGTACACTTGCACTTTCTTTAGATGTGTTAATCTTTAAAATATTGGCAAATTGATTGATACTTTTTACGAAAAACTCTATCTCCAACTTTAAAATTAACCTTAGTTTTAATCTTTTTAACAACTTCCACTGTCTTATTCTTTTTCTTCTCTAAGTGCAGTAGATAACATATTTAAATTCTTTTTGAATTTGTTTTAGCATCTTCTTTATTCTTTTCTTCATGTTGTATTTTTCAACAAGTGCAGATGCCTTTTGCTCTCATTTCATTCATCATTTTCTCAGCTTCTTCATAAGCAGCTTTAATGATTTCATTCTTTTGTTTTCTATTATTAAAGTTTTCTTGTTTAGCTCTTTCTCTATCGAGTCTTGCTTCTTCTTGTAATCTTGCAAATCTTTCTCTCATTTCATCTAATTCTTGAGATTTAGTCTTGATATTTTCTATCATTTTTTTCAACTTTTTATTATCTTCACTTATATATGCTCTTGCCTTAGAGATTATACTTTCAGGTAGCCCATTCTTTTGTGCAATAGTTGAGGCATTACTTTTCCCCAGGTATTCCAACCAATAGTCTGTATGTTGGAGAAAGTGTATCTGTATTAAATTCCATTGAGGCAGTTTCTATTCCTTCTTCATTGTAACCATAGGCTTTTACTTGGCTATAGTGAGTAGTTATAAAGATTTAGCCTTTCTTTCTCATTTTAAGTAATCTATAACTGCCATTGCAAAAGCTGCTCCTTCTATTGGGTCAGTTCCTGAACCCTAATTCGTCAAGTAATACCAATGAATTTTTAGTAACTCCTGCTAAGATTTCCTTTTACATTCTTTAGATGTGCTGAGAATGAAGATAGAGATTGCTCTATACTTTGTTCATCTCCTATATCTGCAAAAACTCCTTCAAAAAAATCCAATCTTTAGAATTTTCTGAGGCAGGGAATTGGTATACCTGAAAGTGCCATTAAAGTTAAAAAGTCCTGCTGTTTTTAAAGCAACAGTTTTTCCCCTGTATTTGGTCCCTGTTATAAGTAGGATATCATAATCTTTTTCCTATTTCAAAAGTTAAAGGAACAACCTTATCCTTATCTATAAAATGGATGTCTTGCCTTTTTCTAAAGATAAAACTTCTCTATTGCTAACTGTTGGAATTTCACATTTATTATCTACTGCATAGATAGATTTTGCATTTAATATATCTAAATATAAAGGCTTTATCTCCAATAGCTAATATATCATCTCTATTATTTCTTAAAATGTTCTAGCTATTCTCAATAAGATTTTTCTAATTTCTTCTTTTTCTTTTTGTTTCTAATTCTCTCATTTTTATTGTTTAGAGAAACTATTGAAAAGTGGCTCAATAAAAAAACTGTTTGTCCACTTGAGCTTCTATCGTGTTCTATACCTTTGATAAGTCCTTTAAAATCAAATTTTTACAGGAGTTACCATTCTTCCATCTCTTTCTGTTATTATTCTTTCTTGGAAAGCATTTGCTAAAGATGGTTCATCAAAAAGTTCTTCAAACTTTCTTTTAATATTCATATTTAAAGTTTTTTTATGTAGTCTGATATCTCTTAAATCAAGAGAGGCATCATCTTTTATTTCTTTTTCAGGATTGATAGTTTTATTTATCACATCTTCTATCATTCTTAAATTAGAATATTTCCTATTGTATCTCTAAGTTGTTTATATTTTCCTAACTCATCTAATCTAGCCTTTAAAAACTCTTACAGTTCTTAAATTCACATTGATATCCCAAAGTTCTTCAACTTCAAGATAAGTACCTATAAGTTTTATTTTATCCATAAGACTATTGATGTTTCTAAGCCCAACAGCTTCAAAACCACCATCAAAAAGAAATTAAATCCATAAAATCTTTTAACAGTTTTTAATTCATTATTAAGTGCTGATAAATCTTTATATGGCTCTAAATTTTCTATAACTTCTCTATTATCATCAATTACGATATTTTCTAAAAATTAGTTCTTTTAATTTATCAAATTCTAAAACATTAAAAACTATGCTTCATTTTTATTTCTCCTCATTTCATAACATAAAAACAGTTGGTTTAGATTTTCTTTATAGGCTACTTGCCCGACGTCCATTAGTGTTTGAAAAGAGCTCTACAGAGGCTCTTGAAAACACTAATGCGTCAAAGTAACCAGATAAATAACTCATGTTAGTAAACTGATTTTATATCATATTTGTACATTTCACTTTCTATATTATTTTACAATAGAAATCGTAAAATTTCTATGAATAATTTTTATTTATTAAAATAAATTTAAATCTTTACTATATTTTGTTGAACGACCACTACCTACCTGTTTTATCTTTTTCATTATCCTGTAATTCTTTTAAAAGCTCTTTCTATTGTCCTTTCGTGATATATTCAGGGCAAATAATCATAATATCTTTTTGAAAGTGAGCTCTAATGATTTTTGAATCAGAAAATACCCTTTCTGCTGAAGTTAATTTTCTTTTCCAATTAGGTAAAATCTATCATGCATTCTTTATATGCTTTTTAAAAAACCCTAGACATATACTTTATGAATGGAAGCTCATCACTTTCCAGTATGCCACTTTTTCACTGAGTTTTTGTAATCTTTATAATAAGATTCTTGCTTTCTTCAGATGAGCGTTTCTATACTGATATACCTTCCAACAAAATAATCGAACTTATAAAGTAAAAAGAGTGTTAGTATCTACTCATTCTTCTATTACCATCATCAAAGGGATGAAATGAGAAATCATGTATAAGTGCAGGTATTAGAATTAATGGTGGAATATTTTTCTTTCCTGCTTTCTTGTAGCTTTCCCACCATTTTCATCAAAGTAATGTTCAGTTTCAAAACTACTTACTGGCTGAAATCGTACTTTTTATTTCCTAAAGCATCTACTTCTACAATGGTGTTATCCATAGTCTTAAATTTCCCTTGTTATTTATATAGGAATAAGAATATAACTGATTATGAGTGTTAAAATGTCATTTTATTAAATTCTATATGTATAATTTTCATGGATATATCAAGCACATGTCTCTATATCCCAAATTTTCTTCTTCATTTCTGTTTTGAGTTCTGCTTTTTGTTCATCAGTTCCTTAAGTCTTGTATCACTGGTAAAAATTCTTCAATAGCATTGGAAGACTTTTGGTACTTTGTATTTTAGTCAACATCTATCATCTTCCTAAAATCGTCTGAATAATTTCTACATAGAGTTCCTGCTTCCCTTTATATTCATGAATCTTTGCAATAGTATGATATATACTAACAGGTAAAGATAGTCCCATGAGTTTTAAATAATTAAATTTCCTCAAAATAGCACCTCCTCGTAGCCATTATATCATGTTGGCTATGAAACATCAATGATGCAGAATCATTTCCTGCCGTATTTTCATTAATTTTATACTATATTTACAAAAAGAAAAAAAGAAATTCTTAAGTTTTTCTATTCTCAAAATTCTCTTAATTCTATCGGTCATAGTTTCAAACTTTTTATCAACACTATTTGACAAATACCCCCAATATTATAGGTGCAGTTCAATTATATTCTTAAACTTATAACTTTTAAAATAGTCTTGATTACTATTGATTAATCTAATAATGTGATCTTTAATTCTTCTAACTCATCATTTATTTTATTCATTTCTCTCTATCTTCATCAGCTACATGCATTTCTATCAAGCCTCCTCTTGGTGGATATAATCCAACATTATTTCCTTAACTTCTTGATATTTTTAACATTATCTATTTCATCTATATCTATAACATATCATCTCTCTTTTAGAAATTTCTTCACTAATCTTTCATTATAATCATCTAAGTGTATTTTCCACAAAATCTAATAATTTTTCAACAGTATTCTTTAATTCAAATACTTTTCATTTTCATCACTTTCCATTTTTATTTTCACTGAGGAATAACTAATTTCTTTTTCTTTTCTAAAATTGGTTATTTTACACTAAATCATATGATACTTAACTTTTTCTGTAATCTTATAAAGAGTATTTTCTCAAATCTTGCAATTTCTATTTCATCATTAGCTTTATGTGTTTTCTAAATTATTTTTATCATAAACATAATATGATATATACTATTATCAATATGCAATTAAGTAACTTTCTCTGAGAAATTTAAATTTTTATTCCTGTATCTGTTATCTTCTAATGTTAAATTAACATCAGCTAAAAATCTTTTAAATCATCTATATATGAAGCAGGTTATCTCCATATCTTTATATTTTTCAATTACACTTATTAGCTCTTCTACTGAGTCTCTAAGTTCTATAAAATCTTCTTCTACAAAATCTGCTTTTTAATTCTTCCCATATCTTTTCCCATATCATAATTATATAGCTCCTTTCATTTTGCTATTTGATAGGGTAACTTTTATTACTTTACCAAAATTTTTGAATTTGGAATAAAATATTGTTCTGATTTAGTCCTCACTGACTAACCCACTGAGTGCTATATTTAAGTATACCTTCTGAAAATTCAATATAAATACATTGTATCAAATATTAATTTATCAGCTCCATATTCTGTTATCTAATTTTCAGCATTAGGCTTAACTCACCATCTTATATACCTATATAAATAGAGTGATCTCTATAATACTCGGGGTCATTAACACTAATAATATATAAATACTTTGTTAAAATTGGGTATCTAATATTTTTATAAAATTTTCAATTTTTCTGGTATCCACTACTCTAAATTATATATATTCATGTATAATTATTGAATACAAATCAGCATCCTCTTTTGTCATTTTTGAATTAGAAGAAAACTTACTAAATACATATTTTTGGTGCAAACTTTATTCTTAACTATATCTAAAGCTCTTCTTTTTAAATCATCTATACAATGATGTCATTAAGATAAATTAAACTCTCTTTTATCTTTCTTCGTAAGTTCTCATTTTGTAATACTCTCCTTAAAATATTTTTAGTTACTACTGGTACAGGTAAAAATTTTGTGTTTATCATATAATACTAGAGAATTGTTTTCCTGTCTAATATGAAACTGTAAGTATAACACTAATATTGCTACTTTTTAAGACAATATTACATTCTAAAATCTTTTTCCTTTTTCTTTATAAATTGTTATTGATACATCCATTTTAATCCCTCATTTTATCTGTATATCTTCATTTTTACTCATATAAAACTGTGCTGTATTTTTGAATTTATCTTATTTAAAATTCTTTTTAAAATTATTTGTATCTTGAGGTAATTTTTCTTTTATACTATCTCAATTTTGTAAAACAATTTTTGGGAGAACTAACATCATAGATAAAATCTTCAATTGCATCCCAATTATTAGCACAATGTTTTGGATAATTTAAAAGCTTTTTATTGAATAAATTAATTCTAACTTGATCGTCAACTCATACAACAATTTATGAAAACTTTCTTCTTTTTGTTTATATTTCTTTTTCAAAATATCTATAACTCCTATTTTCTCATTAGTTTTCAATCAATTTTTCTACATATGCATCACTTATTTCATTGTATACTGATTTATAATCACATAATCATATAAGTACGTATTCTACTAATTATATCTTCTTTTTATTAAAAATTTGAAGATAAAATTTTCCAATATATATATTTTCTCTAAGATACTCTTAAAATCATCTATATCTTGATAAAAGTCTTTCAAATTGTTTGTCTGAAATATATGAGGTAGAGACAAATATTTCTAATACATTTCATATGGTCTAATAATTTTCATATTCCCCAATGCTCAATTATTTTTATTTTCTTTTTCTGCTTTTCACATAAAACAACCATTATTTTTCAAACTTTCTATTAAGTATTTTTCTTATATTTATTATAGAATGTTTTCCAACATTTATATAATACATTCCTTAATTCAATTATCATCTCCTAAACTAAATATGTTTATCCAATGAAGAATAATATTTTTAGTTTAGATTATACTTTCTCCTTAAAATAAGTTATTCCATGATAGTTCAATCCATATTTTTCTTTCATTGTTTTCTAATTTCTGATAAAGTCTTTTATCCATTCAAAACTGTCTATCATATATAAAATTAGATTATCTTTCCAAAAATTCTCTCCAACTATTCCAAAATCATGTTTCAACATATTTATCTTTCCTCTCTATTATCAGTTAATTTAACAGTTAAATCTTATCCCATCTTATTTATCTTTTTCTGCTTTTTCACATAAACAACTAATTTTTCTAGACTTTCACTACTTCTTCTTTATTACAATTCTAGTCTTTCATAATCATCTATTTTTTATTAAAAGCCTATCAATACAAAATTTTTGAGTAGCTTCACTAAATAATCCTTTTCCAAGAAGAAACTATCTTTTTAAATTTTTGATATATTTTCTTTTTCAATATATGTACTCCCTTTAAAAAATAAACCTTTGTTTTCTTTATTTTTAGCTTATCTGATGTTTTTTAAAAACTTTAAACTATCAAATATAGTATCGATTACTCCTGCTACTTAAATAAACTTTTTCTTTTTCATCATTTCAAAACTATAAACCAACATATTCTTTCTCCTTGTTTTATTCATATTACTTTTAAGTAACTTAAATTTTTATATTATTTTTAGTATTTACAAGAACTTTTCTATTTTTATTAAATTATGTACTCTTTTTCTTCTGGTAATAAATTTTCTTTAAAGTTCCATTATCAATACTTTGTTTAATTCTCTTAACTTCATCAGTTATATCTGTTATTTTACTATCCATTCATTTACGTATTTTTCAACAGCTCTCCTCTTATTCCAAGTTGTATTGACCTTCTTCCTATTGGTTTTCCATAAATATCTCTTTCGGGATCCCATTGACATCTAACTAATGAGTTTTTAACTTCTTCTTTCCATTCATCTTCTGTTATACCTAAATTAGGTTTATATGATGAGATCTACAGAATTTTTAACTATTTCATCAAAAGCTCTCTTTTAATATCAATAGCTAAAACTCTCTCTTGATTTTTCCTTTTCTGCTCAACCACATCTATACATCATCCATAGGAATGAAGGTTTTATCCAAGTCATTCTTGTTAAGCTAAAATGTTCTCCAAATGTTCCTAATTTTATTGCTTTCATCAGCAATTTTATCATTATATGCTTGATAAACTCTTATTGTTTTATCATCGTATTTTGCATAAATTTTTCTTTCTTGTTCTTCATACTTCATTAATCTTGTTCCTCCACATCTTTATCTCGTAAAATCATGTCTATTTAATTGTTTTTATTGCATATTCTCTAATAAGTTCATTTTCATTTTGGGCTAAGTAATTCTAATTTCTCCTTTGCTTTTTGGAGTATTAGTATACCCTAAAGGCATAAGTACATTTTCTAGCTATATTGAAAAAAATTCGTCCTCTTTCTTATAATCAAGTTCCATAACCGCTAAATCATACACGGTTTATTAATTTAGGGAGAGTGTTTCTTTTCAAGTCAAAAAGCTAAATCTTCATGTTGACGATGCCTTTTTATCATATGTCAATTCAATTAAAAATTCATTAAAAGAATCATCTTCTAAATAGTAATCTCTGATTATAATCTATAATTAAAGTTATTAATATCTCAATGATATATCCTGTATCATTGCCAACATCTTTTTGTTCTTCATGTAAAAATTTTTATCACTTTTTGTGGCTCATTTTAAATTTTTCTTTCAACTCTTGATAACTTAAATTTAGTATCATTTCTCTTTCTTCTATTTGTCATTTTTAATCTTTCCTTTTTATTTTAATATTTTTAATCATATGGTCATAACTTTCTCAATAATCTTATGAAGTATTTTTTTATTAATTTTTATTTTTTTCTCAAATTATTGAATAACATCATTTCCCTATTAGTTCCTTTTTAATTGTATTGTATTTTTGTTTTTAATCAATTATTTTTATATAATAAAAATGGAGTCATTAAACTCCATTTTCTTTATATCAGCTGATATTTAATTTTTATTATGCTATATATTTTGTATTGCTTCTAGTTCAACCTTTTTAAACTCTATATTTGTTAGGGTGCTTTTCAGATTTCTTTTTATTTGTTTTCTTATTGTTTCTATCCAAGCATCATAACTTTCATAGACTGTGTTATCAAAGGCTGCTCCTGAAGTTTTTGTCCTTCAAGGTATTTTATCAGTGCCTTATCATTTTCTATTTCTTTTCATTACTGTTGCTTCCCTTTTATAGCATTTTTCCAATTTTTTTAGCATATTTTCCCATTAGTTCCTTTTTCAGTTGTATTCATAACTTTTACCTCCATAATTTTTAATTTTATTTTTCTAACTTGGCTGCCTTGTTATAGAATTAATAATAACTTATTTTTCTTCGTTATTTCCTTTTCTATATGGACTGATATACTTCTATGGAATAAACAGTGTTTTTTAGAATATAATATTTTTCAATTATAAGTTTTTACAAACTCTCCTGTTTCTAAATTTTGAATACTTTTTATATCTCTTGTTACTAAATCAAAAAGTAAATTTATAATTATCTAATCTGCCCATAGATTTCTCTTTTATCTACATCTACTTCTATTGTATTTGTTTTCCGTAAAGAATAAAAATATATCTTTTAAATTTTTACATTCTAAAGCAATTATCAACTTTCATCTTTTCTAATATTCAAGTTTATCACCTTGTTCATTAAACGTCATATCCAATTATTCTTTCAATTCCATCATTATATCTTTCTAATCTACCTGTTCCCCAATCTATATTTATGTACTAATTCTTTATATTTTGTTGACTCATAATATCCTTCATCTTCTGCTATATCATCTTCATATAATCCATATTTTTCAATCATTTCTTCGTTACTACGTGGGTCTAATTTTTAAATCTTCTGCTAAGCAAAAATCTTCATCAAATATTTAATCATTACTACTAGTTCCTGTATATAAACACATGTATTCTTGTTGATATATCTTCTATTGCACTTCCTGGTTCATATGTTAAATAACTATAAAATTTCATAACTTAGTATTTTTATTATTTAATAAATTTATTTTTTCTATTGAATCTCCTAATTTAATCCCTTGATATTCATATTTCACTTATTTTCTCCTTTTTTCTGCAAAATTGCTTTGTCCATCTTCTTTTCTATCTACTATATAGGATAAACCTGTACTTCCTTTTGAATCTTTTTGGCATAGTTTGTTTTCATCGTAGTACTACTACATCAAAAGTCTATTCCTATATCTTTTCCATAGCCCTTTACTATACTCTCATTACTGCTTTTAAGTCTTCTTCATTAATTGTCCAGCTTTCAAACTGTCTCCAAGCTCTTCAACTCTTGAACCTATTACATTATAGAAACTTGTACTCTATTTTAGAAAAAGCTATATAAATATTTTCAATCTACATAGCTTTTTCTGATTTAAATCTAATTCTTAAAATAATTCTATTGATTAATCTAATAATGTGATCTTTAATTCTTCCATTCATCATTTATTTTATTCATTTTCTCTCTATCTTCATCAGCTACATACATTTTCTGTCAAGCCTCCTCTTGGTGGAAATAATGAATAAAGTATATCATTAACTTTCTTATCTTTTTAACATCTATTTCATCTATATCTATCAGCATATATCAACTCATTTTAGATTTCTTTTTACTAATCTTTCATTATAATCATCTAAATCATATTTTTCCATAAATTCTAATAATTTTTTTCACTAGCATTCTTTAATTCCAAAAATTCATTTTCATTTTTCACTCTATTTCAACTATTTTTATTTTTCAGCACGAAATAACTAATTCTTTTTCTTTTCTAAAATCAGTTATTTTTACACTAAATCATATGATACATAACTTTTTCTGTAATCTTATAAAGAATTTTTCCAAATCTACTTACTGCTACTGTTATTTCTCTGTTAACTTTATGTGTTTTTCTAAAATCATTTTTATCATAAACCTATATTCTGAAATACTATTAATATGTGAATTAAAATAACTTTTCTCTAAAAATTTAAGTTTTTAATTCCTTATCTGTTATCTTTTCTAATGTTAAATTAACTTCTTCTAAAAAACTCTTTTAATTCTGTTATATATTCATCTGAATCTTTTCCATATCTTTATATTTTTCAATTACACTTATTAGTCCTTCTACTGAGTCCCTAAGTTCTATAAAATCTTCTTCTACAAAAATTTTTCTACTTTTTAATTCTTCGCATATCATAATTATATAGCTCCTTTCATCTGCTATTTAATAGGATAGTTTCTATTACTTTTACCAAAATCTTTTGAATAGTGAACTACTCCACTTATAGAAAATGAGAAAATAGCTCAGCTAAATTTTTAAACTAACTAGTACTTCTAATATAAAAATTAAATATATTATATATCTAACATTTAATATCAACTTTATCAAGACAAAAACTATATTCAAACCTTCAATAAATTGTAAGTATTATCCATATTTTTCAATACTATTTGTCAAACAACAAAAACATGAATACATACTATCGGGGAAATAATAAATTATCCTGAAATTAAAATATCTTTATTATCTCTTTAAAAGCCAGTTTAAATCTTATTTTTATTCTTTGTATAAACACTAAGACGAATACCAAGTACAGTACACTGACGACAATAAAATTAAATTTTTATATTTTCGATAAAAAGAAATATGGCTCTTTTAAAATATGAAAAATATTAAAATATTAATTACTACAAAAAGTTTATTTTTAGTTTTTATGAGTTTCTTTTAGTTTATTATATTATTTTATGATATTTTCTCCTGTAATTCCTATAAAATATAGATTATGGAAGTATTCCAATATATGCATATTCTATATATCTTAGACCTGTAAAAATAATCAAAAATTTAAAATTAAAATTATTATTATAGAAATTATGGTTATTTTTAGTTATTTTAAGTTCCATCGATACCTCTTTCACACTACTTATCTGTATTTCCCTATTTTAGTTCCCTTTCTTTTTAGTATATATATTTATAAATTCTTTATAATTAATATTTGTGTATTTTTCTCTTAAAATCCTTTTTCATTATATATTTTCATAGCAGCTTTGATTTTATCAACAACTATATAATATCCTTTTTCTATTTCGTTAGTTTCATAATTTTTATCAAAATCGTAACCTATAAAATAATTTTATCTTCATATACTTCTTTTTATTCTAAAATCATAGGGTTCTCCTCTGTATACATATCATCTTCTACAAATCAATATAAGCATAAAACTCTACTGCTAAACAGCTGATATTTCTTAGTATTATTTGATATCAAAAAATATATTCATATTGTTGGAAATAATTAGCTGAGATAGTAGATAAATCGAAATATAATACATAAGTGAAATTTTTGAAAGTTGTTATTTTTAAATCATAAACTTATCCCTTTATATTATATTGTCCTATCTCCAGATTATCGTCAACTCCTTTTAATCTATTTTTATTCTTTAATTCTTATATTAACAATTTTACTTTGTTCATAGTTTATATATTTTATAAAACTCACTAAGAAGAATTGAAAATTCTTCCTCAACTTTTTCTTTAGTTTTATAATTTCTTAGAAAGAATTTTACTATTTTTATATAAGTTTTACAAATTTTTATTATAAATAAAAGTCAAATGTAAGTTTTAGGCTCACACTTGGCTTTCTGATTATTCTATTATTTTTGAGAATAAAGCTTTTTACTTCATGTTTTTGGATTAATCCTACTGATTTATCAATGATTTCTCCATTTCTAAATACTAGTAAAGTAGGTACGCTCATAATTTTGTATTGAGCTGCTAATTCTTCTTCTTCATCTATATCTACTTTAACTATTTTTTGTTTGGATCTTCTTCACAACTTCATCTAATATAGGTACTAAACTTTTTACAAGATTTCACACCAGTTTGCACCAAAATCTACTACTACTATTCCTTCTGCTTTTAATACTTCAGCTTCAAAATTGTCTTTTTGTTCCTTTTATTATTGCCATTTTTATCCTCCTATAAATTTATTTTTATATATTATTATTTATGTATACATTATAAAATAGCTTTTATATATTTTCAGTGATATAGTCACATTATTCTTTTTACTTATTTATATATTTATCTATTTATGCTAAAAATAAAAGAAAATATAATTATGTTAGGAAAATATTATGGAAAATATAAAAGAAAAAAATTTGAATTTGAAGTCAGTCCTGAATATGAAGGAATGAGATTAGATAAATATTTAGCTGAACAGATTGAAGAAGCAACTCGTTCTTATTTAGAAAAAAACTTATAGATAATTCCTATGTAAAAATAAATTCAAAAAGTTATAAATAAAGAATGGTAGAAAATTAAAAAATCAGGTGAAAAAAATTGAAATTTCTATTCCTGAAGAAGAAAATATAGATATTGAAGCTGAAAAATATTCCTTTGGATATAGTTTTTGAAAATGATGATTTTATTTTAGTAAATAAAAATATAATATGGTAGTTCATCCTGCCTATGGAAACTATACAGGTACTCTAGTAAATGCACTTCTATACTATACAAATAATCTTTCTTCTGTAAATGAAATATAAGACCTGGTATTATTCATAGACTGAGATAAAGACACAAGTGGACTTATATTGGTTGCAAAAATAATTTTGCTCATGCAAAACTAGCTTCTATGTTTACAGATAAAACTATTCATAAAACTTATCTTTGTATAGTTAAAGGTAACTTTTCAGATGAAAAATTTAGAAGGTAGAATAGAAAAATTTAATTGGTAGAGATACTAAAGATAGAAAAGAAAAATGGCTGTAGTTAAAAGAAAATGGTAAACTTGCTATATCTAATTATAGGGGTTGTGGAACAAGTAAAGATTATTCTTTGGTAGAAGTTCTTATAGAAACAGGAAGAACTCATCAAATAAGAGTACATATGAAGAGTATAAACCACCCTATTTTAGGGTGATGTTATCTATGGTAGTGAAGATAAAAAATATAAAAAGACAAATGTTACATGCCTTTAAATTAGAATTTTTAAAATCCCTTTTAGATAACAAAGGAATATACATTTACAGGAAAAACTATTTGACGACTTTATAGAAGTTGCAAAAAAACTTAAAATTCGACATTAATAAATACACTATTTAATAAAATAAAAATAAACGAGGTCACATAGTTGGAAAAAGTAAAAAATCAAGTGAAATTGCATTCTAAATTTTAGATGAAAAAATTAAAAGCAAGTGAGCCGAGTAAATCTCAGCGTGTCTGAGCTAACGTTAGCGAGTTTGCTGAATTTACAGCGATACGTTAATTTTTCATCGTTAAGAAATTAGCTAGCAATGAACTGTTTTTACTTTCATTTACTAGTGACGAAAGTATTTTGGAGGAGTTTATGGATAATCCATTGTATCTATACGATTTAGAATATAAAAATGTCATAGGGTGTAGATGAGAGCAGGAAGAGGTCCACTTGCAGGTCCTGTTGTTGCAGCAGCTGTGATATTAAAACAATATAGTGAAGAACTAGATGAAATTAATGATTCTAAAAAGTTAACAGAGAAAAAAGAGAAATTATATGATATAATATTAAATAACTTCAATGTTGCAGTGGGAATTGCAAGTGTGGAAGAAATTGATAAATTAAATATTCTTAATGCTGACTTTTTAGCAATGAGAAGAGCATTAAAAGATTTAGAAAATTTCATGAAGCTAATAAAGATTACATTGTTCTAGTTGATGGAAATTTAAAAATCAAAAGGGTATGAAGGAAAAACAGTTACCTGTGGTTAAAGGAGATGCAAAAAGTCTTAGTATGTGCAGCTGCCTCTATAATTGCAAAAAGTTACTAGAGATAGAATTATGAAGGACTTAGGGACTTAAATATCCTGATTATGATTTTTGAAAAATAAAGGGCTATGGAACTAAAAAAGCATGTGGAAAGCAATTAAGACTAAAGGGTGTTTTTGAAGAATGTTCATAGAAAAGTCTTTTTAAGAAAAAAATTTTAGATGAAACTAAAGATGAAACCTAAGGAAGTACAATTAAGAATACTTTAATATAAAGGTCAGTGATAATTTTGAATACAAGAGAAATAGAAATAAATACGAAGATAAAAGTGTGGAAATCTTAATTAAAAATAGTTACAAAATACTTGAAAGAAATTATCAAAAATAAATTTGGTGAAATAGATATAATTGCACAAAAAGATGATGAAATTGTATTTGTTGAAGTGAAAATATAGAAAGACAAATAAGTTTGGCTATGGCTATGAAGCTGTGGATAGAAAAAAATTATTTAAAATTGTTAAACTAGCTCAACTCTATATGCAGTCTAAAAAAATATGAAAAATACAAAAATGAGGTTTGACTGTATGAGTTATTAGAAGATGAACTTGACTGGATAAAAACATTGTATGGGGTGATGAAATTGGCTTTTAGTTGTCCTAAATGTAGATGTAGACATTGTGAAGAAAAAGCATTATCTTACCTGAAAAAGAAAAATTTTATTAAAAATGAGAGCTTAATACTTACTATGCTAAAACTTGTCTAAATTGTGGCTATACTGAGTTCTACTCTGCAAAAATTGTAGATGATGAAACTGAGAAAAAAATGTAAGGACAATGCTGAACCTGAAGGAAGCTATTAAAAAAAGTTTAAGATTCTTACTCTTTGACAATAGCTGTACCTCTTGTCATAATACTTTAGATAGAGAAAGGCTTTATCTGCTCTAAATGTTTAGAAAAATTTGAAAAGAAAGCCTACTTAAAAAAATAAGGAGAAATTTTTTTCTATGTTTTTATCTATGAAAAAGCTGTGAGACAGATTATAGCTGACTACAAATTGAGAAATAGAAAAGATGTAGAAAAGGATTTAGCCTATCTTATTCAAAAACCTTTTTTTCAGTTGCTTGAAAAAGAAAAAATTGATATTATAATACCTGTTCCAATAAGTGATGAAAGAATGCTTGAAAGAGGTTTTAATCAAATAGAATATCTTTTGGAACTTTTATCTGTCAATTACAAAAAAATTCAAAGAATTAAAGACACAAAAACATATGTATAGTTTAAAAGATGTTAAAAAAAGAGCAAAAAAATGTTAAAAATGTTTTTAAAAATAAGTTGAATTTAACTGATAAAAAAATGTTTTTAATAGTTGATGACGTAGTAACAAGTGGAGCAACTATTCGTTCCATATGTGAAGAGTTAGAGAAAAACTAATGAAAAACATCAATATAAAAAGTATTTTTCAATAGCTATGGCAAGACACTTCATTAATAATTAAACTTTTGCAAAGGAGGGAAATGGAAGTATATATAGATAATCAAAAGACAAAACTTTCGGTGAGACAGAACTAAAGATTTAGAAAAAATCTTAAAAAGCTATCAACAAAAACTTGAAAAAAATAATAAAGTTATGAAAATATCTATATTAATGGAAGTTCAATAGAAGAGTTCCCTTTCATAGATATGGATATGAAAAAATGTGATGGAAGTCACTACAAAATCTTATGTTGATTTATCTCTTGAATCCCTAAACCTTTCAAAAGAATATATTGAAATATTTTTTTGATATAAATAGTGGTTTTCAAGAAAAATATTATAGAAAAAGAAGAAATTTCTGCAATTGAAATTGAAGAAACTGATGTTTTTCTAAATTGGTTCTCAGATTTATTATATTTTTTTAATTACTAATTATAGTTTTACTTTTCCTGAATTAGAAGAAACTTTTGAAACTTTTAAAGGAGAATTAGCTATTTTATCTGAGTTTAAAGAAAAGAAAGACTATATTGCTTATGTAAGTACTTTAAATTACTGTGTTTCTGATATACTTGAAACATTTCGTTGCCAATATAGATTATTATCAAAATTGTATATTGAATGATGAGGCACAAAAGAAGAATTTATTTTTAAATAGGGAGGTTTTTATGAGAAGATTAGTTATAGCAGGAAACTGGAAAATGTATAAAAAAACAATAGTGAGGCTGTTGCAACATTAACAGAATTAAAAAAATTTAACAAGGATGTAAACAATGTAGATATAGTTATAGGAGCACCTTTTACTTGTCTTTCAGATGCAGTTAAAAGCTGTTGAAGGAAGCAATGTTAAAATTGCTGCTGAAAATGTATATCCAAAAATAGAAGGAGCATACACTGGAGAAATTTCTCCTAAAATGCTTAAAGATATTGGAGTTGAATATGTTATCTTAGGGTCACTCTGAAAGAGAGAATACTTTTAAAAAAAGTGATGAATTCATAAATCAAAAAGTTAAAAGCAGTTTTAGAAATAGGAATGAAACCTATACTTTGTATTGGTGAAAAAGTTAGAAGAAAGAGAAGGAGGAAAAACTCTTGAAGTTCTAGCTACTCAAATAAAAAGGTGGACTTGCTGATTTATCTAAAGAAGAAGCTGTAAAAGTTATAGTTGCTATGAACCAGTTTGGGCTATAGGAACAGGAAAAACTGCAACTCCTGAAATGGCACAAGAAACTCATAAGGAAGTTAGAAATGTACTAGCTGAAATGTTTGGAAAAGAAGTTGCTGATAAGATGATAATTCAATATGGTGGATCAATGAAACCTGAAAATGCAAAAGATTTATTGAGCCAAGAAGATATTGATGGAGGACTTGTTGGAGGAGCTTCATTAAAGGCAGATTCATTCTTTGAAATTATAAAAAGCAGGAAATTAAAAATATATTGGAGGAAAAATTTAAATGATAGTATAGGAATCGTAGGGCTACCTAATGTTGGAAAAGTCTACATTATTTAATGCAATAACTAAAGGCAGGAGCAGCAGAGGCAGCAAACTATCCTTTTTGTACAATGAGAACCAAATGTTGGAATGGTAACTGTTCCAGATGAAAGATTAAATGCACTTGCAAAATTATAAACCCTGAAAGAATAGTTCCTGCAACTGTTGAATTTGTAGATATAGCCGGACTAGTAAAAGGAGCTTCAAAAGGGGAAGGTTTAGGAAATAAGTTTTTATCAAATATCAGAGCAACATCTGCTATATGTCAAGTTGTAAGATGTTTTGATGATGAAAAATGTAATCCATGTAAAGTGGTCAAGTGGATCCTATAAGTGATATAGAAGTAATAAATACAGAGTTAATCTTTGCTGATATAGAAACTATTGAAAAAGCAATAGAAAAAAACATGAAAAATTAGCAAGAAATAAAATTAAAAGAATCAGTAGAACTTATGGCGGTTCTACCAAAAAGTAAAAAACACCTTTGAAGAATTTAAACTTTTTAAAAACTTTAGATTTAACTGATGAAGAAAAACAAGTTTTAAAGAACTATCAATTACTTACTTTAAAACCTATGATATTTGCAGCTAATGTTGCAGAAGATGATTTAGCAACTGGAAATAAATATGTAGATTTAGTAAAAGATTATGCAGAAAAAATTGGTTCAGAAGTTGTAATAGTTTCAGCTAAAGTTGAAGCTGAATTACAAGAAATGGACGATGAAAGCAAAAAGATTCTTAGAAACTTTAGGAGTTAAAGAAGCAGGACTTAATAGACTTATAAGAGCTGGATTTAAACTTTTAGGGTCTACAAACATACTTTTACAGCTGGTGTTAAAGAAGTTAGAGCTTGGACTATTAGAATAGGAGATACTGCTCCTAAAGCTGCTGGAGAAATACATACAGATTTTGAAAAAGGATTTATAAGAGCGAAAAGTTGTTTCTTATGATGACTTTATTAAATATTCAGGTTGGAAAGGTTCTCAAGAAAATGGAGTTCTAAGACTGGAAGGAAAAGAATACATTGTTCATGATGGAGATTTAATGGAATTCTTATTTAATGTATAAGATTTAGAATTTGAGGGGTTTTTAGATACACTTCCCTTTTTTTCTATTAAAAAGTTGAAAAATTTGAGCATTTAATGATATATTTTTTTTATATTATATTAAAAAAATAAAAATTATTAGGAGGAAAAATGAGTTTTAATTGTGTAAAAAAGTTGAAGACGATTATGATAAGTATGTACTTGTAAGTACTACAGGTAAAATAAATCTACCTGATTATCTAGACAAAAAAAGAGTAAAGACCTTGCTAAAGCTGTTATTGAAAAAAATGAATTCACAGCAAAAGCATCTGAAAAATTAGTAATGACATTAGTAAATAATAAAAAGGTTATAGATTTTGTAATAGTTGGTTTAGGAGATAAAGCTAAACTAAATTGTAAAAATATAAGACAATATCTTTTTGATACTTTAAAAAATGAAACAGGTAAAAGTTTTATTAAGCTTTTGCTAACGAAGAATTAGACAATATGGATATTGTTGCTGAAGTAGTTGAACATATCAACTATAAATTTGATAAATATATCTCTAAGAAAAAAAGATAAATTCTTAGAAGTTTCTTATTTAACAGATAAAAAGTTCCTAAACTAATAGAAGGTTATGAACTTGCAAAAATTTCTAATATTGTAAAAGATTTAATCAATGAACAAGCAGAAGTTATGACTCCAAAAAGCACTTGCTGACAAAGCTGTTGAACTTGGTAAACAATTTGGTTTCCAAGCTGAAATCATGGATGAAAAGAAAAATCCAAAAATTAGGAATGAATGCTTATCTTGGTGTTGCAAGAGCAGCTCATCACAGACCTTATCTTATAGTTATGAGATATAAAGGAGATGAAAAATCTAAATATACTCATGGTTTAGTAGGAAAAGGACTTACTTATGATACAGGAGGTCTATCTTTAAAACCTACTGCTAGTATGCTTACTATGAGATGTGATATGGGTGGAGCAGGAACTATGATGGGAGTTATGTGTGCTGTTGCTAAAATGAAAGTTAAAAAGAATGTAACTTGTGTTATAGCTGCTTGTGAAAATTCTATAGGACCTAATGCTTACAGACCTGGAGATATCCTAACTGCTATGAATGGAAAAACAATAGAAATCACTAACACTGATGCTGAAGGAAGATTAACTCTAGCTGATGCTTTAACTTATATAGTTAGAAAAGAAAAAGTTGATGAAATTATAGATGCTGCAACTTTAACTGGGGCTGTTATGGTAGCTCTTGGTGAAGATGTAACAGGAGTATTTACTAACAATGATGAAATGGCAAAAGAAATCATTTCTGCTTCAAACAACTGGAATGAATATTTCTGGCAAATGCCAATGTTTGATATCTTCAAAAAAAGAATTTTAAAATCTCCTTATGCTGACATGCAAAAATACTGGTGTTAGATGGGGTGGATCAACAAATGCTGCTAAATTCTTAGAAGAATTTATTGATGATACTAAAATGGACTCACTTAGACATAGCTGGAACTGCTTAGGGCTAGTGGAGCTAATCCATATTATTCTCAAAAAGGAGCTACAGGACAAGTATTTAGAACTGTATTCTCTTATTTAAAAATAGTAAAAACTAATATAAAAAATGGAGCTTTAAAAGCTCCATTTTTTTAAATTTTCTAAGAGTTTTTCGTATGAAAAATTTTTTATTACTATCTATTATTTATTTATAATTTCTAACATATCTTCAACTGTTTTTCTCCAAAATAAACATGTTGGTCATCTACTATAATAGCAGGTACACTCATAATATCATATCTATTTTTGAAATCTTGGAAAGTGAAGATATTTATCATTTCCATTTCAATATTTTTTTATTTAAAGTTGCAATTCTTTGAGTTGCTTGAACTGTCTTTGGACATTTAGTACAAGACAATGAAATTCCAATTTTAATATTTATTGGTTTATCAATTTTTCAATTTTTCTAAAGCTTTCAGGAGCAACTTTTTGTCCTGGTCCGGCAACATTGTATAGTCCTAATATGAAAGAGTTTAATTCATGTCCACTTGGTAAACTTGAATATTTTAATCCTGAGAAGTTTCCATCTTTATCTAAAACAGCTATAGTAGGTGTTCTTTCAACTTTTACCTTAGCTTCTAATTCTTTGTTTTCTCCTTCGTTGTATGAAGAGAATCTTTAATTTTTCAGGAGCTATAGAAGCTATATCTTTTACTAGCATCTTCAATAGCTAGAGATTCTTCAATAGCAGGATTTTTGAAAACTACTATTTCTACTGGATTTTTCAAATCTATCAACAACTGTTACTAATTGTTGTCTTAAATCATCATCTAAGAAATGTTCTTTTTCTGTTTTAATAGATGTTGTCTTTTCTTCTTCTTTTCTTCTTTCTTAAGTCCCTAATTCTTCTCTTAAGTCATGAACATATTTTTTTCTATACTTGTAGCAGCGATAGCTCCATCAGCAACAGCTGTTACAACTTGTCTTAATCTCTTAGGGTCTAATGTCTCCTACTGCGAATACTCCTTTAACATTAGTCATTAAATCTTCATTAGTAGGTATGAATCCACCTTCTCCTATTTCAATATGTCCTTTGAATATTTGACTTGAAGGAGCATATCCAACGAATACAAATACTCCAAATGTTTCTCCAACTTTTGCTTTGTACTCAGTGATTTCTCCTGTTACATTATTTTTAAATTTAGCAGCTGTTGGTTTCATATCTCCAGTTAATTCAATTAATTCAGTATTGAATTTAGTTGTAATTTTGGATGTGCTTTTACTTTATCTCCTATAGATTTAGCTACAAGTAAAGTCAGGTTCTCTTGCTATTATTGTTACAGATTTTCCATATTTTGTTAAGAACATAGCTTCTTCTGCAGCAGCAAATCCTGCTCCAATAACAAATATATCCATTCCTGTAAAGAATTCTCCATCACAGGGTTGCACAGTAAGCAACTCCTCTTCCTGTAAATTCTTGTTCTCCAGGAAACCTAATTTTCTAGGTGCTGCCCTGTTGCTATTACAACACTTAGTGCTGAGTATTCAGCATCTTTAGTTTTGATAGTTTTTATATCTTTAGTAAAGTCCATATCTACAACTTCACCTTGTACAAAATTAACTCCAAAACCTTCTGCTTGTTTTCTAGTTTGAGTCATAAACTCAGTTCCAGAAATTTCTAGGATACCTGGATAGTTTACAACTTCACTAGTTAAGACTTATTTGTCCACCTTTTATTTTCTTTTTCTATAACTAAAACATCTAATTTTTGCTCTTCCACCATATATTCCAGCAGATAGACCAGCAGGTCCTCCACCCTATAATAATCATATCATAAATTTTTTTCCATGTCTCTTCCTCCTTGTTTAGGGCTTATACCCTTTATATCTCTAAAAATAGTTAAATCTCTTATTTTTCAGTTATACAAAAGGGGATAATAATCCCTTTATATATCTTATAATTCTCCGATTAAGTCTAAGCTTGGTTTTAAAGTTTCGCTTCCAGGTTGCCATTTAGCTGGACATACTTCTCAGTGTTCAGCAACAAATTTTGCTCCTTGAAGTTTTCTTAATAATTCTTTAGCTTCTCTTCCGATTCCATTGTCATGTACTTCATAAGCAACGATTTTTCCTTCAGGATTGATTACGAAACTTCCTCTTAATGCTAATCCTTCTTCTTCTATCATAACTTCAAATGCTCTTGCTAAGAATCCAGTAGGATCTGCGATCATTGGGTAAGTTACTTTAGAAATTCTTTCTGAGTGGTCTGCCCATGCTTTGTGAACGAATGCTGTATCACAAGAAACTGAGTAAACTTCTGCTCCTTCTTTTTGGAATGCTGCATAGTTATCTTGTAAGTCTTCTAATTCAGTTGGACATACGAATGTAAAGTCTGCTGGATAGAAAAACGAATACTGACCATTTTCCTAATAAATCTTTATCTGTTACTGTTATAAAATCTTTTTCTCCTTTTTTGAAAGCTTGTGCTTTGAATTCAGGTACTTTTTCCTATTAATGACATAATATACCTCCTTTAAATTTTTAATATTTTTAAACTTTTTAAACTAATAATTAAATTGTAATCATTACAAATACATACTATATCTGACTTATCTTGTCAAGTATTATTTTTAAAAATTTTTAATTTTTTTATTTCTAACAGTTAACATAGATTATATTTATACTAATATATATAATATATATTTTTATTTTTTGAGATATTTTTATATAATGTACGAAATAATTTTTGAAAGGAGCTATTATACGATGTTATTATCAATTCTAATTCTGATTCTAGTCATACTTATTATAACTGATAAAAAAATTTAATAAAATCAGCCTTATAAAGTTTTTAGAATTGTGATTTAGGATTTAGTTAGATAATATCAATATAGCTAGTTTATAAATAGATACAATGTAATCATTAACTTTAAATTTAAATAGTTTTTAAATGAGGCGATTAGATAAAAATCGTCTTTTTGTAAAAATTTTATTTTTACCAAAATTTAGTTTAACTGTACTAGAAATTTTAAACAAAATTAACTATATACTAAGGAGTGAAATTATGTCAAAGTAATAATCTAACAGAGGGAGCAGCAAGAGCACCTCATCGTTCGTTGTTAAAAGGTCTAGGTTTTGTAGCAGAAGAAATGGATAGACCTATAATTGGAATTGCCAACTCATTTAATGAAATAATCCCAGGGCATGTACATCTACAAACATTGGTACAAGCTGTTAAAGATGGAATTAGAAATGCTGGTGGAGTTCCTATGGAATTTAATACTATAGGAATTTGTGATGGACTTGCAATGAATCACTTAGGTATGAAGTATTCATTGGTAACAAGACAATTGATTGCAGACTCTGTTGAAGCAGTTGCAATGGCAACTCCATTTGATGCAATAGTATTTATCCCTAACTGTGATAAAGTTGTGCCTGGAATGTTAATGGCAGCAGCAAGATTAAATGTACCTTCTATCTTTATAAGTGGAGGAGCTATGCTTGCAGGAGTATACAAAGGTAAAAAAGTTGGGTTAAGTAATGTTTTTGAAGCAGTTGGACAATATGAAGCAGGACTTATAACAAGAAAAGAATTAAATACAGTTGAAGATCTAGCTTGTCCTACTTGTGGATCTTGTGCAGGAATGTACACAGCTAACACTATGAACTGTTTAACAGAAGCTTTAGGTATGGGACTTCCTGGAAATGGAACTGTACCTGCTGTATTCTCTGAAAGATTAAGACTTGCTAAAAAAGCAGGTATGCAAATATTAGAAATTTTAAAAGCTGATTTAAGACCTAGTGATATTATGACTAAAAAAGCCTTTGAAAATGCAGTTGCTGTTGATATGGCTTTAGGAGGATCATCAAATACTGCTCTACACTTACCAGCTATAGCTCATGAAGCAGGAGTAGATTTAACTTTAGATGACTTCAATGAAATCGCTAAAAAGACTCCTCAATTATGTAAATTATCTCCTTCAGGTGAATACTTTATAGAAGATCTATATAGAGCAGGTGGAGTTACAGGAGTTATGAAAAGACTTTATGAAAATGGAAGACTTAATGCTGATGAAAAAACAGTTGCTCTAAGAACTCAAGGTGAACTTGCAAAAGATGCTTATATAAATGATGATGATGTTATAAAACCTTGGGATAAACCAGCTTATACAACAGGAGGAATTGCAGTTCTAAAAGGAAACCTTGCAGAAGATGGTTGTGTTGTAAAAGAAGGAGCTGTTGATAAAGAAATGCTTGTTCACTCAGGACCTGCGAAAGTATTTAACAGTGAAGAAGAAAGCTATAAAGGCTATGAGAGAAAAAATAGTTGCAGGAGATGTTGTTGTAATAAGATATGAAGGACCTAAAGGTGGACCTGGAATGAGAGAAATGCTTGCACCTACTGCTACAATTGCTGGAATGGGATTAGGAAAAGATGTAGCTCTTATAACTGATGGAAGATTCTCAGGTGCTACAAGAGGAGCTTCAATAGGACATGTTTCTCCAGAAGCTGCTGCAGGAGGACTATTGCAATAGTACAAGATGGAGATATTATCGAAATAGATATTCCAAACAGAAAAATAAATGTAAAACTTTCTGATGAAGAAATTGCAAGAAGAAAAGCGGAATTAAAACCTTATGAACCAAATGTTAAAGGTTACTTAAAAAGATATGCAGCTCATGTTTCATCTGCTGCCTCTGGGGCTATATATAGAATAAGAATTAAAATATAAATAGGGACTATTACAAATTATCTTTTGATGTAGATAAAAAAATAAGTGAAATTGCATTCTAAATTTTAGATGAAAAAATTAAAGCAAGTGAGCCGAGCAAATCTCAACATGTCTGAGCTAACTTGTAGCGAGTTGGTTGAATTTGCAGTGAACGTTAATTTTTTTCAGCGTTAAGAAATTTAGCTAGCAATGAACTATTTTTTACTACATGAATATTTGTAATAGTACATAAATTAAATAGGAGAATTTTAAAATGCACAAACTTTATGATTTTATAGAAGCAAGAGAAAGATTAACAACAGTTGTGGTCAAGACTAAATTGATACATAGCCCTGTATTTTCTGAAGAATCAGGGAATGAAATATATTTAAAACCAGAAAACTTTACAAAAGACTGGTTCATTCAAGATAAGAGGAGCATACAACAAGATTGCTAAACTTACAGAAGAAGAAAAGAAAAAAGGAGTTATAGCTTCATCAGCTGGTAACCATGCTCAAGGAGTTGCTTATGCAGCAAAAAGATTAGGAATAAAAGCTGTTATAGTTATGCCTAAACATACTCCTTTAATAAAAGTTGAAGCAACTAAAAAATATGGAGCTGAAGTTGTTCTTCATGGAGAAGTTTATGATGACGCTTATAAAAAAAGGCTTTTAGAACTTCAAAAAGAAAAATGGTTATGTCTTTGTACATCCTTTTCAATGATGAAGATGTTATAGAAGGACAAGGAACTATTGCTCTTGAAATATTAGATGAATTACCTGATGCAGATATCATACTTGTTCCACTTGGTGGAGGAGGTTTAGTTTCTGGTATAGCTTCTGCAGCTAAACTTAAAAATCCTCAAGTAAAAGTTATAGGAGTTGAGCCTGAAGGAGCTGCATCTGCAATAGCTGCTCTTGAAAAAGGAAAGGTTGTAGAACTAGCTGAAGCTAATACTATAGCTGACGGTACTGCTGTTAAGAGAATAGGTGAAAAGAACTTTGAATATATTAAAAATATGTTGATGATATAGTTACTGTTTCAGATTATGAATTGATGGAAGCCTTTCTTATTATTGGTTGAAAAACATAAATTAGTGGCTGAAAACTCAGGTATCTTACCAGTGGCAGCAGCTAAGAAATTAAATATAAAAGGTAAAAAGATAGTTGCAGTTCTAAGTGGAGGAAATATAGATGTTTTAACTATTTCTTCTATGATAAATAAAGGACTTATTATGAGAGGTAGAATATTTACTTTCTCTGTTCAATTAGCTGATAAACCAGGACAACTTTTTAAAAGTTTCTGAAATTTTAGCAAAACAAAATGCAAATGTTATTAAGTTGGAACATAATCAATTTAAAAATCTATCAAGATTTAAAGATGTGGAATTACAAGTTACAGTTGAAACAAATGGTGAAGAACATATCTCTAAGATTGCTGAAGCTTTCAAGAAAGAAGGTTATGACATAGTTAGAGAAAATACACCGATGTAAAGGAGTTATTATGGCAAATGAGATGATAAAAGGAGCTAGAATCCTACTTGAATGTTTATCAAGATTAGGTATAAAAGAAATCTTTGGTTATCCTGGTGGGGCTGTTATACCTATCTATGATGAACTATATTCTTTTAAAGATATTAAACACTATTTCGCAAGACATGAACAAGGAGCTGTTCATGAAGCAGATGGATATGCAAGATCTACAGGTAAAGTAGGAGTATGTCTTGCAACTTCAGGACCAGGAGCAACAAACTTAGTAACAGGAATTATGACTGCTCATATGGATTCTATTCCTTTACTTGCTATAACAGGTCAAGTTACAAGTACTTTATTAGGAAAAAGATGCCTTCCAAGAATCAGATATAGTTGGTATCACTGTACCTATAACAAAAAAATAACTATTTGGTACAAGATATCAGAGAACTTCCTAGAATTTTAAAAAGAAGCTTACTATATTGCAAGTACAGGAAGACCTGGACCTGTCCTTGTAGATATACCAAGAGATATACAGTTAGAAGAAATTCCTTATGATGAATTCAAAAAACTATATGAACAAGAATTTGAACTTGAAGGATATAATCCCTGTATATGAAGGACATAAGGGACAAATTAAAACTGCCATAAAAATGATAAAAAGATTCTAAAAAACCTTTAATAATTGCAGGAGCAGGAATTTTAAAAGGACATGCTTATGATGAACTAAAAGAATTTGTTGATAAGACAAATATCCCTGTAGCAATGACACTATTGGGGCTTGGTTCTTTCCCTGAGATCATGAATTAGCTCTTGGGAATGATAGGTATGCATGGTACAACTTATGCTAACTATGCTGCAAATGAGGCAGATTTAGTTATTGCTGCAGGTATGAGATTTGATGATAGAGTTACAGGAAATCCTCTAAAAATTTCTACCTAATGCAAAATATTATTCATATAGATATAGATCCAGCTGAAATTGGAAAAAACAAACTTATAGATGTTCCTATAGTTGGAGATTTAAAGAATGTTTTAGCTGAATTAAATCGTAAAAATTCCTAAACTTTCTCATACTAAATGGCTAGATGAAGTTGCAAAAATTAAAGAAAAAAATACTCTTTTAACTTTTTAGAAAGACTGAAGAGGATATTTTTAATTCCTCAAGAAATATTATTTGAGATAAATAAACTTACTAAAGGGTGAAGTTATAGTTGCAACAGATGTTGGACAACATCAAATGTGGTCAGCACAATTTATAAAATTTAATAATCCTTATTCAATATTAACATCAGGTGGAGCAGGTACTATGGGATTTGGACTTCCTGCTGCAATAGGGAGCTCAAGTTGCTAACCCTGATAAGAAAGTTCTTGCTATCGTTGGAGATGGTGGTTTCAAATGACTTTCCAAGAATTAATGATGGTTAAAGAATATAATCTTCCTGTTAAGATTTTTCATAATAAATAACTCTTATTTAGGAATGGTTAGACAGTGGCAAGAATTATTCAACGATAGAAGATATTCTTCTGTTGACTTAAGTTATAACCCTGATTTTATAAAAAAATAGGTGAGGCCTATGGAATTAAATCTATACAATTAAAGACTAAAAAAAGATTTAAAGAAACATCTAAAGAAAATTTTTAGAATCTGATGAAGCTGTTTTAGTTGAATGTATAGTTGAAAAAGAAGAAAAATGTTTATCCTATGATACCAGCAGGAAAAGATGTAAGCTGTATAGTTGGGAAAAGAGGTGTTTTAGATGCTGAATAAAGAACATCAAATTTTAATAATTGCTAAAAAAATACCAATGGAATTGTTGCAAGAATTATGTCTCTTTTTAATAGAAGAGGATATTTTTGTAAAAAGATGTCTGCTGGTGTAACAAATAAAGAGGGTCATGCAAGATTAACTCTCACAGTTGATGGTGATAAAGAATCTTTAGACCAAATTCAAAAACAAGTTTATAAGATTATAGATGTTGTTAAGGTTAAGATATTTCCAGAAAAAGATGTTATCAGAAGAGAACTTATGCTTTTTAAAAAGTTAAAGCTGATGAAGAAACTAGATCTCAAATCGTTCAAATTGCTAATATCTATCGTGGAAACATTCTTGATGTTTCTCCAAAATCACTTGTAATTGAACTTACTGGTGATATAGAAAAACTGAGAGGTTTTGTTGGTATGATGAACAATTATGGAATTTTTAGAAATGGCTAAAGACAGGTATAGTTGCAATGAGCCGTGGGGAAAAAATGTAAACATTAGTTATTTATCCTTCTTGTCAGACTACTTGCCTGCCATTAGTGTCTCGAGAGCTCCACAAAGGCTCTCTCAACAATAATGGACGTCGCAGTAGTCTGGATAACTAATGATTTACATTTTAATTATAAGAGGTGAAGTTATGAAATGTATAAAAATATTTGACACGACATTAAGAGATGGTGAGCAAACACCAGAGTCAATCTTAATGCTAAAGAAAAACTAAGAATAGCCAAACAATTAGAAGCTTTAGGAGTAGATATAATAGAAGCTGGTTTTTGCAGCTGCTTCTCCTGGAGATTTTGAAGCTATAGAACTGATAGCACAAAATATTAAAAAAATTCTACTGTTACAAGTTTAGCAAGAGCAGTAAAAAGTGATATAGAAATGGCTGCAAAGGCTATTAAAAAGCTAATAAAGCTAGAATACACACTTTTCATCGCAACTTCACCTATACATAGAGAATTCAAATTAAAAAAATGTCTAAGGAAGAAATTTTAAAAGACAGTTGATGAAATGGTAAGATATGCAAGAACTTTCACAAATGACATTGAATTCTCAGCTGAAGATGCAATGAGAACAGAAAAAGAATATCTTGTTGAAGTCTATGAAACTGCTATAAAAGCTGGAGCTACTACTATAAATATCCCAGATACAGTTGGATATAGAACTCCACAAGAAATGTATGACACTGTAAAAATATTTAAAAGAAAATATAAAAGGTATAGAAAAATATAGATATTTCAGTACATTGTCATAATGACTTAGGACTTGCAGTTGCTAACTCAATAGCTGCTGTTCAAGCTGGAGCTACTCAAATAGAATGTACTATCAATGGAATAGGAGAAAGAGCAGGAAACACTTCTCTTGAAGAGGTTGTTATGCTTTTTAAAACTAGAAAAGATTTATTTGCAGACTTTACAACAAATATAGATACAAAAACAAATTTATCCTACAAGTAAATTAGTTAGCTTATTGACAGGAGTTACAACTCAACCTAATAAGGCTATAGTAGGAGCAAATGCTTTCTCTCATGAATCAGGTATACATCAACATGGAGTACTTGCTAATCCAGAAACTTATGAAATTATTAAACCTGAAGTTGTTGGAAGAAATGTTGATAGCCTTGTACTTGGAAAATTATCAGGTAAACATGCCTTTGTAGATAAATTAAATAGCTTAGGTTTCAGTGGTTTTTGACGATAAAAAAATAGAGGAACTTTTTGCTGATTTCAAAAACTTAGCAGATAAAAAGAAATATGTTTTAGATGAAGATATCATTTCATTAATCAGTGGAGATGCTGCTGAAGTAAAAGGAAGATTCTCTCTTGAACACTTTGAAATAATAAGAACTGATATTAAGGCTAAGGCTGAAATTATTATGTATGTAGATGGAGAAAAAGATGTTTCTTCTTCATATGGTAGTGGACCTGTAGATGCTGCATACAAAGCTATTAATAGACTTTTTAAATGATAATTTTTGTTTTAGAAGAATATAAACTTGAATCAATAACAGGTGACACTGATGCACAGGCACAAGTTGTTGTTATCATAGAAAAGGATAATAAAAGACATATTGGTAGGGCACAAAGTACTGACATAGTTGAGTCTAGTATAAAAGCCTATATCAATGCATTAAATAGACTATATAAAGAAGATTAAGGAGGTCTTATGAAAACTTTATTCGACAAAGTATGGGAAAAGCATGTTATCACAGGAAATGAAGGAGAAGCACAACTTCTGTATATAGATTTACATCTGATCCATGAAGTAACTTCACCACAAGCTTTTTCAGGACTTAGAATAGCTGGACGTAGAGTTAGAAGACCTGATTTAACTTTTGGAACTATGGATCATAATACTCCGACTATTATGACTGACAGATATAATATTGCAGATGAAACTTCAAAAGCACAACTTGATGCTTTAAAAAGAAATTGTGAAGAATTTGGAGTTGAACTTGCTGATATGTTCAATGAAAGAAATGGAATTGTTCATATGGTAGGACCAGAATTAGGGCTTACTCTACCTGGAAAAACTGTTGTATGCGGAGATAGTCACACTGCAACTCATGGAGCTTTTGGAGCTATAGCTTTTGGAATAGGTACAAGTGAAGTTGAACATGTTTTAGCTACTCAAACTCTATGGCAAAAGAAGCCTAAGACTATGGGAATTGAAATCACAGGAAAATTACAAAAAGGAGTTTATGCTAAGGACATAATCTTACATTTAATAAAGACTTATGGAATTGGTTTAGGTAATGGTTATGCTTTTTGAATTTTTGGAGATACTATAAAAAGTTTATCTATGGAAGAAAGAATGACTATTTGTAATATGGCTATTGAAGCTGGAGGAAAGTCTGGTATCATTGCCCCTGACGAAATCACTTTTGAGTATATAAAAGGAAGAGAATTTCTCCTAAAGATGAAGAATTAGAAAAGAAAAATTAAAAGAATGGAAAGAGCTTTACACAGATGATGTATCAGCTTTTTGATGAATATATAAAGTTAGATGTTTTCAAATCTTGTTCCACAAGTTACTTGGGGAACAAACCCTGAAAATGGGAATGAATATCACTGATACCTTCCCTGAAATAAAAGACTTAAACTATGAAAAAAGCATATAAGTACATGGATTTAAAACCTGGAGATTCTCCTAAAAATATAAATTTAAAACATGTTTTCATTGGGTTCTTGTACTAATGGAAGATTGAGTGACTTAGAAGTTGTAGCTAAGATTGTTAAAGGTAAGAAAGTTCACCCTAATATCAAAGCTGTTATAGTTCCAGGTTCTCAAATGGTTAAGAAACAAGCTGAAGAAAAAAAGGTTTTGCTAAAATATTTTTAGATGCAGGTTTTGAATGGAGAGAAGCAGGTTGTTCAACTTGCTTAGGAATGAACCCTGACTTAATACCAAGTGGAGAACATTGTGCCTCAACATCTAATAGAAACTTTGAAGGTAGACAAGGAAAAGGAGCTAGAACTCATCTTGTGAGTCCTGCTATGGCTGCAGCTGCTGCTATCCATGGACACTTTTATTGATGTTAGAGAATTAGAGGAGGTGCAAGACTAATGAAACCTTTTATAAAATTTGAAGGAACTATTGTTCCCTATAATGAATGATAATATTGACACTGACCAATTAATTCCTAAACAATATTTAAAAAGTACTGAAAAAAACAGGTTTTGGAAAGTATCTTTTTGATGAGTGGAGATATAATGAAGATGGAAGTGATAATCTTGACTTCAATCTAAATAAGAGTGAATATAAAAAAAGGAACTATCTTAATCACAGGAGATAACTTTGGTTGTGGTTCTTCAAGAGAGCATGCTGCTTGGGCATTGCAAGACTATGGTTTTCATGTCATTGTAGCAGGAGGATATTCAGGAATATTCTATATGAACTGGCTTAACAATGGACATCTTCCAATAACTTTACCAAAAGAAGATAGAGATGAACTTTCTAAACTTCCTGGAGATGCAGTAATCACTGTTGACCTAGAGAATAATAAACTTAGTGCTAATGGAAAAGATTACTTTTTCAACTTAGAGGAATCTTGGAAAGAAAGATTGTTAAAAGGTTTAGATTCTATTGGTTTAACTCTTCAATATGAAGATAAAAATCAAAGAATACGAAAATAAAAAATTGTTAATATTTATAGAAAAAAATAAGTGAGTTACATTCCAGATTTTTAGAAGAAAAAAATTAAATAGAATGAGCGAGTAAAGTCTCGACATGTCTGAGCTAACATTGTTAGCGAGGTTGGTCAATTTACAGCAATTCTTAATTTTTATTTCGTTAGAAAATCTGTAGTAACGAACTATTTCTCATAAATTTTTATATTTTGGAGGTAGTATGGAATATAAAATTGCAGTTCTAAAAAGGTGATGGTATAGGTCCTGAAATTGTTGATGTTACAACAAAAGTTTTAGAAAAAAATTGGAGAAAAAAATTTAATCATAAATTTATTTTTACAAGAGGATATTTAGGGTGGAGAATCTATAGATAAATATGGTGTACCTCTATCTGATGAAACTATTGAAATATGTAAAAATAGTGATGCTGTTCTTTTAGGAGCAGTTGGTGGACCTAAGTGGGATAAAATTGAAGCTGAGCTAAGACCTGAAAAAAAGGACTTTTTAAAAAAATAAGAAAAAGAATTAGAAGTTTTTACTAATCTAAGACCAGCTATTCTTTTTAATGAGTTAAAAATGCTAGTCCCATTAAAAGAAGAAATTATTGGAGATGGACTAGATATAATGGTTGTTAGAGAGCTAACAGGTGGACTGTATTTTTGGACCTAAAAAAATACAGTGAAGAAGAAGCCTCTGATACCCTTGTATATAAAAAGAGAAGAAATTGAAAGAATTACTAAAAAAAGCTTTTGAAATTGCAAAGCTAAGAAGTAAAAAAATTAACAAGTGTGGATAAACAAAATGTTTTAGATAGTTCAAAAACTTTGGAGAAAAAATTGTAAATGAAATCTCTAAAGACTATCCTGAAGTTAAAGTTGACCATATGTATGTGGATAATGCAGCTATGCAACTTGTTATTAATCCCAAGACAATTTGATGTAATTTTTAACTGAAAAATACTTTTGGAGATATTCTATCAGATGAAGCCTCTATGCTTACAGGTTCCATTGGAATGTTACCTTCTGCTAGTTTAGGTTATGGTAAAGTTGGTATCTATGAACCTTGTCATGGTTCAGCACCAGATATTGCAGGACAAAAATATTGCTAATCCAATAGCAACAATATTATCTGCTGCTATGATGTTAAGATATTCATTTAATCTTAATGTTGAAGCTGATACAATAGAAAAAAAGCTATAGAAGAAGTTTTTAAAAGATGGATATAGAACAGCAGATATCTATTCTGATGGGATATAAAAAAAGTTGGAACTATTGAAATTGGTGAAGAAATTATAAATAGAATATAGGACTAGCTATGGAAAAATTTTTATCATATAAAAATGTCTCTTTTTAGAAGAGATGGTAGAGAAATTTTAAAAAAATATTAATTGGGAAATAAAAAAAGGTGAAAAATTGGGCTTTGCTTGGACTAAATGGTTCAGGAAAATCTACTCTTTTATCTATGATACCTGCATATACTTTTTGCTACAAGTGGAGAAGTTTCTGTTTTTGAAAAAGAAGTTTGGTACTTGTGTTTGGGCAGATGTTAAAGAAAAAAGTTGGTTTTGTCAGTTCAAGTTTAAATACTTTTCTCTGACAGTTTAAATAATCAAACTTTAAATAATATTGTTCTATCAGGAAAAATATAACTCAATAGGTATCTATCAAGAAATTACTCAAAAAGATAGAGAAAAAGCCAATAATATTATAAAAGATTTTAAACTATCTCATTTGAAATTAAATAAATATATCACTTTATCTCAAGGTGAACAAAGAAAAAAACCTTACTTGCTAGAGCCTTTATGAACGAGCCTTCTCTTTTAATCTTAGATGAACCTTGTTCAGGGCTAGATATAAGAGCGAGAGAAATATTTTTAAAAACTTTTAGAGGAAAAGTAAAAGTGATATTCCATTTATCTATGTAACTCATCAGATAGAAGAAATAATCCCTTCTATCACTCATGTGGCTATACTGGATAATGGAGAAATAGTATCACAAGGAAATAAATTTGAAGTTTTAACTGAAGAAAAATCTATCAAAACTTTATGGTATAGATTTAAAAATTGAATGGTCTAACAATAGACCTTGGCTAATTAGAAATAATATTAAAAATAGTTCGTTACTAACAAGCGATTATTAGCAGCCTATAATGGTTCTAGAGCTCCACAAGGCTCTTTTCACCATTATAGGACGTCACAGTAATCTTGAGTATAGTTAATTCACTTATTTTTTTAATATATCTTAATAAATATGTAGGAGGATTTAGAAAATGGCAGGAAATATTTTAGGAACAACAGTTTATTATGATGCAGATTGTAATTTACAAAAAAATTAGTAGGAAAGAAAAATTACAGTTTCTAGGTTATGGTTCTCAAGGACATGCTCATGCACTTAACTTAAAAAGAAAATGGAATGGACGTTACTATCGGGCTTAGAAAAAGATTCTAAGACTTGGTCTGTTGCTGAAGAAGCAGGATTTGTTGTAAAAAGAAACTGGAGAAGCAGTTAAAGATGCAGATGTAGTTATGGTATTAATACCTGATGAAATTCAAGGAGATACTTATACTAATAGCATAGCTCCAAACTTAAAGAAAGGTGCTTACCTTGGATTTGGACATGGATTTAACATTCATTTCAAGAAAATTCAACCAAGAGAAGATGTAAATGTATTTATGGTTGCTCCAAAAGGACCTGGACATTTAGTAAGAAGAACTTTCCAAGAAGGAAGTGGAGTGCCTTGTCTAATAGCTGTATATCAAGATCCTAGTGGAGATACAAAAGATGTTGCTCTTGCTTGGGCTTCTGGTATTGGTGGAGGAAGAGCAGGAATTCTTGAAACTACATTCAAACAAGAAACTGAAACTGACTTATTTGGAGAACAAGCTGTTCTTTGTGGAGGAATTACAGAACTTATCAAAACTGGATTTGAAGTTTTAACTGAAGCTGGTTATGATCCTGTAAATGCTTACTTTGAATGTTTACATGAAATGAAATTAATCGTTGACCTTATCTATGAAGGAGGATTTGGAAAAATGAGACATTCTATTTCTAATACTGCAGAATATGGTGATTTCTTAGCAGGACCAAAAGTTATAACATCAGTTTCAAAAGAAAGCAATGAAAGGACTTTTAGCAGATATCCAATCTGGTAAATTTGCTGATGAATTCTTAGCAGACTCTAAAGCAGGACAACCTTTCTTAAAAAGCTCATAGAAAAGCTGCAAGTGAACATCAACTTGAAAAAAGTTGGACAAGAATTAAGACAATTAATGTCTTGGATTAAATAGTAGCAGGATATACTTGCCCTAAGTATATCACATAAAATTCAAAACTAATAAAAACAACATCTATGCCTGCAGGTGTTGTTTTTATTTTTCATATTGATTTTTATTTTTTTAGTGCTATCATAGAGATATAGTTAATCTTAAAATATTTTAGGAGGGTTTAAATGAAAAAAATTTTTCTTTAAAATTTATGTTGATTTTTATTTTATCTTTTATTTAGTTCTTTTTGTCTATGCAGATGGAGTATTTTCTAAAGTATTATAATGGTAGGTTTAATTATGTTATTAATGTTCCTACTACAAAAATATGAAAAATGGAGTTGGAGGAACTGAAAATTTAAATTTTGTTAAAAACTCTAACTTAATTCCAACTAAAAATTTCTTCAGTGCTTATGAGGGAGCTAATAGTGATGGGCTAACTATCCAAGATATAAATGAAAATATCATTATTCTTGCTTATGGCTCTTATTTTCTAAATTCAGAAGAAGTCAATGGTTTGAGTAGAGAAACTATAAGAAACTCTTTTTGAATATGATAAAGACTTAATTACAATCTATTTTTAAGAAAAATACTATAATGGAAAATTTACCTAAAAATATTGATCCTTTAAAATACGATTACAACAAAAACTTATTTATCTATGGTGAAAATGTAGCATACAATACTATTGGAAAAAAATTTCTATGTTATTTCTTATATAGAGGAAAAATAAAAATTGTTTACAAGAAAGTTATATACAGTAAAGATAGCAATGCCTATATAGTATTTCAAGCCTCATACCTACCAAAAAGATAAAAAGTTCATGGATAAACTTGTTGTTGAAATGGTAAATAGCATAAAATACTAGAATAAAAAGCAGGAGAATTACTGCAATAACTCTCCCACATAAAACTAACTAATATAAGTTTTTAGATAATAAAAAGAAAATTACTATCATTGTTACTACAAATAGTTTACGCATCTTTCTTCTACTTCTAAGGAGTAGCAAATAATAAAGATGTAAAAAAAGAATGTACTGCAATACATTCTTTTTTTATTTTCCCATAATTTTTAACAAACTATTAACACTTATATCTAAAAATATGCTAAAATATCTACAGATAATTTTTAAGATTATATTCAAAAATATAGGGAGGATTTATGTTAATTTTTTTACAGAAAATCTTTAGAAAAATATTGAAAAAAATTCATTGAAGATATTAAGAAAGCTAGTAAAAAAATTTAGATAAGGAAAAATCAAAAATTTATTGAGGACATTTTTCTTGAAAAAGGATGGTACTAAATACACTTATTATGCTTCTTATTTAAGAGCAACTTTAAAGCAAGTATTGTTATCAAAAAAAGATGTTAAATTCAATGATATTTTTCCTAAAAATGTCTATCCTGCTATGGAATTACTTGTAGGAAAGAAATTTTTAAAAATATTTTTAGAAATTTCAAAAGAATGCAACAAAATACTCTTTTTCTAGGGGATATAGTCGTAGAATGGTAAGAAGTTCTAGCTACTATAACTATATAGATTTTTATTTGACTTATTTGACGATTTAGTTGATTTAAATTTTCTAAATCTTGATTAAAAATATGGTCGCACACTTGTGACTCTAGCACTCGTAGGGTGTCAGTCATGAGTTAGACCATTAAGTATAGTCAGCATATATAGAAATATGTATGTAGAGGTAGCAACTTTAAAAAGCTATCCAATACTACTCTGAATTGCTGGAAACCCTAAAAGCTAGTATAACTACAACATAGTACCTAAATAATATGGTACAAAGTGTGAAAGTGGCGAAAGCAGAAAAATATACTAGATGACATAAGGTTAAATCCTAAGTGTTAAGATAATGGGCAATCAGCAGCCAAGACCGAAAGGTAAGGTTCAACGACTATTCCTCCTGAGGGAAGTACACTAAAAGCTAGTGGAAGTGGGTAGACCCAAACAGATAGAGCTGTGGGATAAGATATAGTCTGTGCTTAATAGAAATATTAAGAAGTTCAGGCTAATCTCCTTAATTTATTAAGGAGTGTATATGCCAAGAGAACTGCATAAGTGGCGTACCATGTGAACGACAACCCTCTAAAAACGACTGAGTCAGTTTTTAGGTTCATATATTTAGAAAAATTTTACTTTTTCATTTACTTATAGTATAAAAAGTAGTATACTATATATAGGTAAATGGAGTGAAATCGCATGGAAAAAGCATATAAGTTTAGATTTTATCCAACTAAAAACTCAAATAACAATATTAAATTGTACTTTTGGTTTGTGTAAGATATGTCTATAATCATTTTTAGGTTTTAAAAACAAGAACTATATAGACAGAGAAAAATCTATGTCATATAGTGAGTGTAGTAAAGAATTATAGTTTTAAAACAAGAGAAAAGAATGGTTAAAAGATGTAGATAAATTTTTCTTTACAAAAATTCTTTAAAAGATTTAGATAAAGTTTATAAAGAACTTCTTTTAGTGGAAGTGGCTATCCAAAGTTTAAATCTAAGAAAGATAATAGAAAATCATACAGAACCAATTATACAAATAATAATATAGAGTTTTTAGATAAATGGATAAAAGTACCTAAGTTAGGAAAGACTAAAAATAAGAGATAAAATAAAACCACAAGGAAGAATAATAAATGCAACAATAACACAAGTACCTAGTGGAAAAATATTATATATCTTTATGTTGTACTGATGTGGAAGTAGAAAATTAGAAAGTACAAATAAGAATGTTGGAATAGATTTAGTATAAAGGACTTTGCGATTACCAGTGATGAAATCTCAATAGAAAAATCCAAAATATTTACAAAAATCTTTGAATAAACTAGCGATATTACAAAGAAACTATCACGAAAACCAAAGGGTAGTTCAAATAGAAATAAAGCTAGAATAAAAAGTAGCAAGATTATTTGAAAAGATATCAAATCAAAGAGAAGATTTTTGCAAAAAATTATCAACAATGCTAATAAAAAGAATATGATATTATTTGTATGGAAGACTTTACAAGTAAAAAAATATGGTAAAAAATCATAAATTAGCAAGAAATATTGTAGATGTATCATGGAGTGAATTTAATAGAATACTAAGTTATAAAGCGAAAATGGCATGGAAAAACAATAGTAAGAGTAGATAAATTTTTGCAAGTAGTCAAATATGTAATTGTTGTGGATATAGAAATGAAGAAGTAAAAAGATTTAAGTGTGAGAGAATGGACTTGTCCAGTATGTGGAGCTGTACATAAAGAGATATAAATGCAGCAAAAAACATATTAAAAGAAGGACTAAGGATATTAGGGTATAGTGCTTAAATATAAAATATGAACCGTAGAACTATGGGGATAGCTTGGTAAATTGGTTACAGAAAACTATTACCCAAGAACCCCGCGACTCTAGCACTGTAGGGTGTCAGTCGTGG